>SAMEA3663248__coassemble_92_pt1 | contig 37558 bp, 30 predicted proteins | sample SAMEA3663248__metabat2_low_PE_036 | metagenome-assembled genome bin SAMEA3663248 (sample SAMEA3663248) | pig gut metagenome | biome: pig gut; feature: pig-associated habitat; material: faeces | place: China | collected 2013 | reverse complement strand
GGTGGAGAGCTATGAGCCTACCGACGACGGCGAAAGCCCCCTGAGCAAGATGACCGACTGGGTCAACACCACCTGCCCCTGCTGCGGCGGCCCCGCCAAGCGCGAGACCGACACCATGCCCCAGTGGGCCGGCTCAAGCTGGTACTTCCTGCGCTATATGGACCCCCACAACGACAATGAGCTGGTCTCCAAGGAGGCCGAGGAGTACTGGGGCCCAGTGGACTGGTACAACGGCGGCATGGAGCACACCACCCTGCACCTGCTGTACAGCCGCTTCTGGCATAAGTTCCTGTACGATATCGGCGTGGTCCACACCCCCGAACCCTACGCCAAGCGCACCTCCCACGGCATGATCCTGGGCGAGGGCGGCGAAAAGATGTCCAAGTCCCGCGGCAACGTGGTCAACCCCAACGATATCGTCAATCAGTACGGCGCGGACACCATGCGCCTGCACATCATGTTCATCGGCGACTTTGAGAAGGCTGTCACCTGGTCCAATGAGGCGGTCAAGGGCTCCAAGCGCTTCCTGGACCGCTGCTGGAACCTGATGGATATCGCAAAGGACGATTTGAGCATCTCCGAAAAGAACGAGCCTACCATCCACAAAACCATCAAGAAGGTCACCGAGGACATCGACAGCCTGAAGATGAACACCGCCATCGCGGCCCTGATGACCATGGTCAACGAGTTCTATGCCAACGGCCTGACAAAGGGCGATCTGGAGCAGCTGATGCTGCTGCTCAGCCCCTTCGCTCCCCATATCACCGAGGAGATGTGGGAGCTGACCGGCTATGCCGCCAAGTACGGCAAGATGGCCATGCAGATGCCCTGGCCCAAGTACGACGAGACCAAGACCGTGGCGTCCCACCACGAGATGGCCGTGCAGGTCAACGGCAAGCTCCGCTCCACCGTTGTCGTTCCCGCCGACGCCGACGATCAGACCGTCATCGACGCCGCCTGCGCCGACGAGAAGATCAAGCGCCTGATGGAAGGCATGCAGCTGGTAAAAACCATCGTTGTCAAAAATAAACTGATCAACCTGATTCTTAAACCTGCAAAGTAATTATTGACATTTGCCGCGTAAATCGGTATAATATCAATGTTAAAAGCCAATTCATTGGCCCTTGAAGCGCCGCAAGGCGTATTTGGAGGGAGGGAAATACATGTCTGAAATCTACGTCAAGGAAAACGAGTCTCTGGATAACGCTCTGAAAAGATTTAAGCGCAGCTGCGCAAAGTCCGGCGTTCTTGCCGATCTGAGAAAGAAGGAGTACTATCAGAGCCCCAGCGTAAAGCGCCGCAAAAAGTCTGAGGCAGCCCGCAAGAACAAAAACAAGCGTTACTACTGATCAGAAGATCAAAAATTCAAGGCAGCACCGAAAGGTGCTGCCTTTATCCTGCCTGTTTGGCGCAGTAAAAAGGAGACATGCAAAAGCATGTCCCCTTTTTTGTTATTGAATTAGTGCTTGGGAGGATAATCCATGCCCAGACGCTTTGCCTGATTTTCGGGATCCCAGAAGAAGCGCCACTCAACATACTGCTTGTTGATAGCGGTCTGCTTGGGAGTCCAGGTGGCCAGGTCGCCGCTCTTGTACATGGCGTCGATCTCTTCCTCGGTGTAACCGAAGTCGGCCAGAACCTCGCGGTTGTGCTCGCCAAAGCAGGGGGAAGCGCAAACGATCTGAGAGGGGTGCTTCTTGAAGATGTTGGTCACGCCGATGCCCTTCATCTTGCCGAAGCACTGGTCTTCCCACTCGACCAGGTTCTCACGGGCTTCGTACTGAGGATCGTTGAGGATGTCCTCAGGACCGTAGGCACGCTGGCAGGGAACGCCGGCCTTGTTGAAGATGGCTTCCAGCTCGTCCAGGGTGTGCTCTGCGCAGAACTTCTCGCACAGTCTCTCGGCCTTCTGTCCCAGAGGATCGTAGAGGGGGATACCGGTGCACTTGTCGGGGAAGTCCACGCCCTGCTTGCCCATGCCGATGATGGGATAGCCACGGGAGACGGGGCCCTGACCCGCGATAGCGACGAACATGGAGCCGCCGTCCTTGGTGTCGTAGAAGGAGAAGCAGCAGGCCATATCGTGCTTGTTGCCGGTACGGTAGGGAACAGGCTCGCCGGCCTTGGGATAGCCGTTGGGGTAGTTGAACCACTTTGCGGGATAGTAGTCCAGCAGACGGAACATGGTGTCGTACTGGGCAACGTCGCAGGAGTCGCCTTCGCCGGTCTTCTGGGCGTTGATGTAGCCGGCCAGAGCGACCATGCAAGCGTTGTAAGCGGTGACGTAGTCAGACAGATAGGGGTTGACCTTCAGAGGAGAAGAGGTGGGGCTGACGCCGTTCATGTACATGTAGCCGCCCATGGCCTGACCGGAAACGTCGTAGGAGGCCTTGTCCTTGGAGGGACCGAACTGGCCGTAGCCGGAGACGTGAACGATGGTCAGAGCCTTGTTGTGCTGCCACAGGACGGAGTCGGACAGGCCGCGCTTTGCGTAGGAACCGGGACGGCCGGCTTCGATCCAGATGTCAGCCCACTCAATGCACTTGAGGAAGAATTTCTTTCCCTTGGGCTTGGAGACGTCGATGGTGACGGAGTACTCGTTTCTGTGGCACTGGGCCCATGCGGTGGTGCCGCGGGTCTGGCAGGCGATGTTGGGGGACTCGGCCTGCAGAACCTTTGCGCCCATCTCAGCCATCAGGCAGCCAGCGAAGGGGCCGGCAATGTTGGTACCGGAGACGAACACTTTGACGCCCTGGAGAACGCCAAACTGGGGATACTCGTTCCAGCTCTGGGTAAGCTTGTTGTCGATCTGTTTGAACATTACGAATATTCCTTTCTTTGTGTAATTTGAAATTGCTTATTTATGCGGGTCTGTTTGGAACAGACTCGTATTTTATGAAAAAATGCGGGGATCGCAGGGAAAAAGGAAGTAAGAAAACAGATATGTCCTATCAGTAATTCAGTTTTAATAGCCTTTTTCAAGGCTCTCTTCGATGAGCTTGCTTCTTACCACCTTGCCGCTTTCGTTGCGGGGGATGGCGTCCGCAAATTCAAAGGATTTGGGGATCTTGTAAGGCGGAAGATAGTCCAGAGCAAATTTAATCAGTTCCTTGGAGCTGACGGGTTCGGAGAACTCCACGATGGCGTGGATGCGGTGGCCCCATTCCTTGTCGGGCAGGCCCACAACAACGGCATCGGCCACTTTTTTGTGCTTTTTCAGCACCGCTTCCACCTCGGCCGCGAACACGTTCTCGCCGCCGGTGACGATCATATCGCTGCGTCGGTCGGCAAAATAGAGGTATCCCTCTTCGTCCAGCCAGCCCATGTCGCCCACGCTCTTGAAGCCGCGGCTGTCGCTTTCCAGCTCCGGCACGTTCTTGTAGTGAACGTCCAGATCCCAGTCGCCCCAGCTCATGTAGATCTCGCCGATCTCGCCGGTGGGCAGCTCCTTGCCGTCCTCATCCCGGATAGAGATGTAGCCGCCTTCCATTTTTCCAACGCTGCCCTGATGCTTCAGCCAGTCATCGCCCCGGATATAGGTCATGCCGATGCACTCGGTCATGGAATAGATCTCGTACAGGCGCTCAGGCGGGATGATCTCCAGCCACTGGAGCTTCAGGTCCCGGGAGCAGATGCCCCCGGTGTGGGACATGGCGGTCAGACTGGCCAGATCCTCCTTGCGGAAGTCCGGCAGCCGGATGATGCGCTGCATCAGCGTGGGCACCATCTGCACATATTCGATCTGATACTTCTTGATGAGCCGGACAATGTCGGCCGCGTCAAAGGAAGAGGGCATCACCAGAGTGTTGCCGCTGTACAGACCGTTGAAGGCGACGGTGTGGGGCGCCCCGTGGAACAGGGGGCCGGCCAGAAGCTGACGCTGCTCAAAGGCCATGCCGGAATAGCGGAACCAGCGGTGCAGACCCGGGCCGCTCTCGCCGGCGGGGGTGTTCTGCTGGATGACCTTGGTCTTTCCGGTAGTGCCGCCGGAGCAGTTGGAAAGGTTGGGGATGGCCAGAATGTCGGGAGGAAGCGTGTCAGGATAGCTCTCGCAGAGGGTCTTGAGCTCAGAAGTGCTCAGACTCTCGTAGCCCTCGGGCTTCTTCCGGTTGGTTACAACCAGTGAGGGGTCAACACAGTGGCAGATCTCCGCCATGTTGCGCTGAGGCACCCGGTTGGAAACGGGAACATAGCAGCCGCCGGCCTTCCAGATACCGAAGGCCAGGGCAATATGGGTGGGGATATTGGGCAGGGCAACGATCACGCTCTTGCCCGGCTTGATCCCCAGCTCTATCAGATACCATGCGATGCGGTTGGAAAGCTGCTCCAGCTGCCGCCAGGTGGTCACGCTCTCCTTGTCTTCCGGGGAGATGTAGATCAGGGCGGGCTCGTCCGGCTTTGCACGGGCGATGTTTTCCAGCTGCTTTCCGGGGGTGAAAAATCCGTCATCTGCGGGATTGAAGAGATTAAAATGCTCAGTCGTGCTCATGGCAGACTCCTCTGATAAAACCAAACGTTCTTACTTGTGGGCCGGGGCCGGAAAGGCCCCGGCGAAATTTGTTACTTTAGCCTTATGCTCAGTTGAGCAGGTTGCTGGGACGGTAGCCGCCGTCTACCTGCAGGCAGGCGCCGGTGACGTAGGATGCTGCGCTGGAGGCCAGGAACATCATGGCGTTGGCAATATCCTCGGGCTGGCCGAAGCGCTTCATGGGGATGGTGTCGCCGACGGACTTCTTGGCGAAGTCGGGCATGCCGGCGGTCATGTCGGTCTCAACAACGCCCGGAGCGATGCAGTTGACGCGAACGCCGTTGGGAGCGAAGGAGTAAGCCATGGACTTGGTCATGGCGATAACAGCGGCCTTGGAGGCGGGGTAGGGCAGACCGGTGGGGGAGCCGTAAACGCCGGCGACGGAGGCGGTGTTGATGATGCAGCCCTTGGTCTTCTTCAGGTAATCAATGGCGTACTTGCTCATGTTGAAGACAGCCTTCTGGTTCAGGTTGCAGACGGCGTCCCACTCGGACTGTTTCAGCTTGGTGAGCCAGGTGGGGCAGTCGGTACCAGCGTTGTTGATGAGCACGTCGATGCGGCCCCACTTGGCAACGACTTCCTTGTACAGATCCTGAGCTGCCTTGAAATCGCACAGGTCGATGGCTTTGGTCATGACTTCGTAGTCGGGGTTGATCTCCTTCAGCGCGGCCAGAGCCTTTGCGCCGGTCTCCTCATAGTGGCTGAGGAAGCAGACCTTTGCGCCGTTGGCCAGAAAGCCCTTGACGGCTGCAAAGCCGATACCACGGCTGCCGCCGCTGATGACTACTACTTTGCCTTTGAATTCGTTTTCAAACATGTTGAAGTACTTCCTTTCTTCTCAAATAAAAATAGTGTTGACTGACTTAGGGGCCTTCCCAAACCCCGTTACACGCCACCAGATTTTTTGTTCGTGCGACAATATTTTAACAGTTTTCCGGAGCCATAGACCGCCAAAATATCCTTTTCTTTCGCATATCCATATGCCAAAAAATAAAATTTTACCAGCAGAAATACGATAAAACCCCATATTCCGACCTCGCCGCGCCGATACCTGGACATAAGGACCCGTACAGCCGGTCAAATTCAGAATATGGGGTATTTTCCCTCATACTAATTCTCGATAAAAATCTTTAATATCAGCTTGGTCTATTGGCGCAATACTGCGTTATCGTCACTTGCCATACACAAAGTATGGCGGCGCTCCTCTGCCTTGTCTTGCACCAATATCCCTTCGCCGCTGATTAAATCTTTTAATCAAGAATTAGTATCAGTCGTTTCCGGCGTCGGTTTTGCTGAAATAGCTCTTGGGCATCATGTCGGTAATGATGCCGAACAGGTCCATCATATAGCAGAAGCAGAGCTGCATTCTGTCCTCAGATTTGTTCTCCATTTCGGCCAGCAGGCCGGTCATGGCGTCGTTGGCCACCTCGGCCAGCAGACCGGTCAGATGCACCACCGGCGGCTCGGAGGTGACGAAAAACTGCTTGCGCTTCAGGTAGGGGTTGGCGATCATGTAGACATAGGTGCCGCTGTTCATGCGGCTGTCGGCGATCTCCAGGGCCGTGCCCTTGTCGGGGATGAAGCGGTATCGGTGGAAGGGGCCCAGGTTGATGAGGGTGTTGGGCTTGAGCCGGTACTCCAGCCCGTTCACCGTCATGGTGCCGGTGCCGGAGCGCACCAGGAGAAACACCTCGTCCCGGTTGTTCACATAGGGGGTGGGGGCGCTGATCCGGCGCAGCCGGGCCTGGATGTTGTCCGGCAGCACGTTTTCCACAAAATAGTCATGGGAGCCGAAAAAAATCGGTTTGCCAGGGACCTTTTCCGGCGTGCCCTGTTCCTTTTCAAATACGTTTTTATTTACCATTTCTGCTTCTCCTGCCGGTGCGCAGCTTCCTGAACTCGCAGGGAGTCATGCCGTTGATGCTGTAAAACACTCTGCCCATGGTCCTGTCCGAGCCGAAGCCGGACTCGATGGCGATATCCACCGTGGGCAGGTCCGTGGTGGTCAGCAGGGCCTCCGCGTAGCGTACCCGGAACTGGGACAGCACCTGCTTGTAGCTGGTGTTCAGGCGGGATTTAAACTGGCTGCGCAGGATGCTGCCTGAAGTATAGAGGGCTTTGGCCAGCGTCTCCACGTCGATATACTCCGTCAGATTTTCGTAGAGATAGCTGATGGCGGAGATCAGTGTCTCGCTCATGATCATACCCCGGTAGATGCTGCCGTCCTTCCCGTCGCAGAGCATCTGCTCCCGGTAGCTCTGGGGCGTCATGCCGGTTAAGCTCTTGAAGCGGCGGAAGAAGGTGATATCCATATTGAAGCCGGAGATGGAGGCGATATAGTCAAAGGGGAGGCTGTCGTAGAGAAAATAGGTGGTGGCCAGCACCAGCCGCAGACGGCTGAGGTATTGGTTGAAGTTCATCCCCGTCACCACCAGCAGGGCGTGGTTCATGGCCGACTCGCTGGCGCCTACGGCCTTGGCTACCTTTTCGGAACTCAGGTTTTCCGCGCTGTGGGCGGCGATATACAGGCTGGCCCGGCGGCCAAGGGGCATATCGCTGGTCTTGTACTGGTCCCGCATTCTGCCCGCTACCCGGTTGTACAGGATCTCAATTTTCCGCAGATAGGAGCTTCGGATCACCGCGGAGCCCCGGCTCCCTTTTTTGCAGAGCTCCCGGAACTGGCAGAAAAGCCGCTCAATATCCCGCAGCTCCTGCCCCTCCGGGCCGATGACCGGGATGCTGTTGACAATCTCCGACTCGTTGGTGGCGCTGATCTGGCGGAAGAGATAGTAGCTGAGGAGCTGATAATCGTAGGCGCATACCCAGAGACACATCGGATCGCCGAAATCCGGGCAGATGGTGAGCACCTGGGTGGCCTGGATCCAGGCCATGCAGCCGGGCTCCACATGAAACTCCTCGCCGTTGATGATAAAAATCCCTTTGCCGCTGCGGACAAAGACAAAATAGCTGTCCAGCTCCATTACCGGGTACATCTCCTCGGTGATGGTGTGTTCCTGCAGCGCCAGGTACTTGTCCGGACCGCAGAAAACGCCGCTTCTGGGCTTTTCGCACAAGGGCCTGCTCTTTTTTTTCATGAAAACCCCACACCTCGCTTTATGCGGATGAAAAACACTTTTGTTTTTTAACTATAGATTACCAGCACTTGCGTAAAAAAGCAAGATTTCGACGGAATTTTTCCGGGCGTCCGTTGGTCCATTTCTTATTCTGCTCCTTCAGGACCGGCCTGATACTAATCCCGGATAAAAAGCTTTATTGGATTTCCGCGCAAAATTTGTGGCAGGCAAGGCGGCTTTCGCAGAGCATAATGGAGAACTATGGTCAAGAAAGCCAACGCAGCATGGCGCAAATTTTGCCGGAAAGCGTTGAATGTTTTTATCAGGGATTAGTATAAAACAGGGAGAAGGAAAAGAAAAATTCCCCGGACAGCGTGCTGTCCGGGGAAAGGGAAAACTTTTCGTGAATCGCTTCAATTACAGGTCGTAAGCCACATGGAAGCCCTGATGCATGGCATCGCTGGACTGGCCGGGCTTAACGGCGTCGCCGATCACATACACCTCGGGCACGAAGGCCTTCAGCTCCTCGGACAGAGGATCGTACTTTCTGGAGCCCAGACCCAGAATGACGTAGTCGAAGCACTTGAGCCATTCTTCGCTGCCGTCCTCAAGATGCTGGATCTTGACGTCGTGCTTGACAACATCGTGCACCTTGCCGCCGGCGTTCACCTGGATGGTGTACTCGTTAAGCTCCAGAACCTTGGAGTTGACGAGCATCTTTGCGCCGTGGTGACGCAGCGCTTCCATGGCAACACTGCGGTTGGGCTGGCAGACGCCGGTCATCATCTGCGGCATCATCTCAACCAGGGTGATGTCCACATCGCCGTTTCTGAAGTTGGGGGTGTAGATGGAGTGGGGACGGGCATCGTTGAAGATCATCTCGGCGGTCTCGCAGGCGACCTCGCCGCCGCCCAGGATGCAGACACGGCCGTTGGGAATGGTGACCTTGCGGCTGAGAATGTCGTGGGTGGTGATGGCCTTGGCAGGATCGACGCCCTTGATAAAGGTGGGAATGAAGGGCTTTGCGCCGGTGGCGACAACAACAGCGTCGGGAGCGAACTCCTTGACCAGGTCAACGGTGGCTTCCTTCTTGAACTCGAACTTGACGCCGGCCTTCTTGGCGCGGTAGTTCAGGTGGACGAGCCACTTGGTCATCTCCTGCTTGCCGGGAGAGACAACAGCCAGGTTCAGCTGACCGCCGATGCGGTTGCTCTTTTCCCAAACGGTCACGTCGTGGCCGCGCTCGGCAGCGGTGACAGCGGTGTACATACCGCCGGGGCCGGCGCCGATGACCAGCAGCTTCTTGGGCTTGTCGGTGGGATTGAAGGGGAAGTCATACTCGCAGCCAACCAGGGGGTTGATGTGGCACTTGCAGACGGGATGCATGGGATTCTCGGGGGTGATGCAGCGGCCGGCGCAGGAACCGCAGGGAGTGATGTCGTCAAAGCGGTTCTCGTAAGCCTTCTTGGGCAGGTCGGGATCGGCCAGCAGGGGACGGCCCAGAGTCACGCCGTCAACCAGACCGCGCTCCACGATGTCGGCAGCGTAGCGGATGTCGTTGATCTTGCCAACCACGAAAACGGGGATGTTGACAACCTTCTTGATCTCGGAGGCTTCGTAGACGTTCTTGCCGATCTTCTGGCTGTGGGCGGGCAGGATGTTCTGGAGACCCTCGTACTGAACGCCGCCGGAAACCTCCAGCATATCCACACCGGCTGCCTCAAACTTGGGCGCCAGGTACAGCATCTCTTCCAGAGAGTTGCCGCCGGCAATGCGCTCGTCGCCGGAGACACGCAGAACGATGGGGAAGTCGCGGCTGACGTTTCTGCGAACCTCCTCGATGACCTCGAGGATGAAGCGGGCGCGGTTGTCGATGCAGCCGCCGTACTCGTCCATGCGCTTGTTGCGCAGGGGGGACAGGAAAGCGCCGGGCAGCATGTAAGCGTGGGCGGTGTGCAGGGCGATACCGCCGCAGCCGGCTTCCTCAGCGCGGCGGGCGGCCTGGCCGTACTGCTTGACTACCTTATGGATCTCGTCAATGGTGATCTCTCTGCAGACATGGCCGTTGGCGTTGGTGTTGACGGAGGGACCCAGGGGCTTGATGCCCTTCAGGGCGCAGATGGACTCGGGACCGGGGTGGATGATCTGGGGGAACAGGGTGCTGCCCGCGTCGCTGACTCTCTTGGCGAAAGCGGCGAACTGGGGGACCAGGCTGTCCTTGTCCAGAGCGGTGGTCTTGCCGATGTACCAGTACTTGTGGTCAACGGTCACGGCGTCGATGACGACGTAGCCGACGCCGCCCTCTGCACGGCGGACAAAGATGTCGGCCAGCTGCTTGGGCACGGTACCGTCGGTGGCTTCGTAGTGCATGCTCATGGGAGCCATTGCGATGCGGTTCTTCAGCGTGGTGCGGCCCAGCTGAAGAGGAGTGAAGAGTTTGGCGTTTTTCATGTCGGTGATCATGGCGTCTTCTCCTAATTTCATTATCGTATCGGTTTTCTTTCTTCCTTGCCTCATGCTTCAGGCCCGTCCCGGCGTTCCCGGCGCCGAAACGGAGGCTTTCTGCTTGCGTTCAGATGAAATCTGTTGTATGATACCATTATAAACACAAATTGTTTCAAATGTAGACCAATAATTTTGTTAAATAATCTTCAGGCACGCCAAATTTATTACTCTGTACTGTCATTAATATCGACAAAATATTAATTTTCTCTTCATAAAATCCTGAAATCAATGAGATATTTCCCTCAGACCGAAAAGGCTGCCTTTCCCGGATATCGGCATAAATAATTTATATTGAACAATTTGACCACAGAAATTTCGTGCAATAATGCCAATGAGTATTCATGCTCGATAGGGTTTTTTCAATTTTTGTACATTTGTGGGGAATAAAAACGCGAAAATATTTCCTACAGAGTAAGCCATAAAGCGTTAGAATTTTATCAAAAGGTTTTCTGCTGAACACTTTGTCCCGTCGGTTCGGACCACCAGGAACCGAAGAAAACGGATGCTTCCCAAATCCGTTTTTCCGCCTTTTCCCGGGGCGGGGGAGGAACAAAAAACAAAATATTTGAGAAATGGAAAGAGTGTATTAATTATGAGCTACGATGCATTGTTTTCCCCCATCAAGCTGAGAGGGCTTGAGCTGAAAAACCGCGTTGTTCTGCCCGGCATGAACACCAAGATGGTTAAGAATAAGCATGATATCGCCGATGATCTGGCTATCTATCATGGCGTCCGCGCGGCCGGCGGCTGCGCTCTCAATATTGTAGAGCCTGCCTGCATCTGCCCCGAGACCCACGCCTACCTGTATCTGGGCCTGTACACCGAGCATCACAGAGACGAGCTGAAGAAGGTCACCAAGGCCATCCACGACAACGGCGGTCTGGCCTGCGTCCAGATCTGGCACGGCGGCTTTGTTCCCGAAGCTTTCTTTGACAAGACCAACAAGAGAGAGACTCCCGATACCATCACCCACGAGCGTATCCAGGAGATCATCAAGCAGTACGGCGCTTCCGCCAAGCTGGCTGTGGAGGCCGGTTTTGACGCACTGGAGTTCCACGCTGCCCATACCTATCTGCCCCACGAGTTCATGAACCCCAGCCTGAACAACCGTACCGACGAGTACGGCAACCAGAGCCTGGAGAACCGCTGCCGCTTCAATCTGGAAGTCATCCGCGAGATGCGCGCCAACATGCCCGAGGACATGCCCCTGCTGATGCGTCTGGACGCCATCGACGAGCTGATGCCCAAGGTCACCACCCTGGAAGAGACCATCCAGTTCATCAACTGGGCAGCCGAGGCCGGCGTAGACGCCGCTGACCTGTCCCGTGGCAACGCCATGAGCCTTGCTACCGTTTACGAGGTTCCCCCCTACAACCTGGAGCCCGGCTTCAATATGGACAATATCGCTGCCGTCAAGGCCGGCATCAGCATTCCTGTCATCGGCGTTGGCCGTGTCAACACCCCCGATGTGGCAGACAAGCTGATCCGCGAGGGCAAGATCGACATGATCGCCGTTGGCCGCGGCCAGCTGGTCGATCCCGAGTGGTGCAACAAGGCCAAGGAAGGCCGCGACGACGAGATCCGCCGCTGCATCGGCTGCACCCAGGGCTGCTACGACAAGGTCGTTGACCCCAAGGCTTCCCACATCACCTGCACCCGCAACCCCATGCTCTGCCTGGAGTACAAGGGTCTGCCCAAGACCGAGACCCCCAAGAACGTCATGGTCATCGGCGCCGGCATCGGCGGCCTGCTGACCGCGGAGTTCCTGAAGGCCCGTGGCCACAATCCCACCGTCTATGAAGCCAGCGACGAGGTGGGCGGCCAGTTCGTCCTGGCCGGCAAGGCCCCCAAGAAGGAAGAGTTTACCAAGGCTGTCCTCTGGGAGGCTGAGGAGTGCAAGCGCCGCGGCATCGAGATCAAGACCGGCGTCACCGTCACGCCCGAGCTGATCGCCGAGGTCAAGCCCGACCATGTTGTTGTGGCAACCGGCGCACACTATGTTGCTCCCCAGATCCCCGGCCTGGACGGCGCAGACGTTGTTACCGCTGAGGACGTTCTCTCCGGCAAGGTCATGCCCAAGGGCGAGGTCGTTATCCTGGGCGGCGGCGGCGTAGGCTGCGAGACCGCACAGTACCTGATCGCCAACGGCGTGAAGGATGTCCGCGTGATGGACGCAAAGCGCGTTGGCAACGGCATGGGCATGCTGCGCACCATGTTCCTCGACATCGAGTATCCCGGCGACACCATCAAGAAGAGCAACAAGTCCAAGGTCACCAGCGTTGAGGACCACACCATCAACTACAAGTTCACCGATAAGTTCAAGAAGACCTCCGACAAGACCCGTCACTTTGACACCCTGGTCGTCGCTTTCGGCACCGTTTCCCGTCCCACCGCAGACCTGACCGCCAAGTGCGAGGAGCTGGGCATCGGCTGCGATGTGATCGGCGATGCCAAGGAAGTCCGCATGGGTCTGGATGCTGCTGCTGACGCTTACGCAGTCGCACTGACCATCTGATAAACAAGCGAAATAGAAAAGAGGTTTTTACAATGACTGTTGAAGAACGTCTGGAAGCCCTTGAAAAGGAAGTACAGAGACTGAAGGACATCGAGGAGATCAAGGCCCTGAAGAGCAGATACTTTGCCGCTCTGGACACCAAGGACTGGGAAGGCCTGAAGGCTACCTTCCATCCCGATGTGACCACCTCTTACTCTGACGGCAAGCTGTCTTTCCACGGCCCCGAAGAGGTCGCCAACTACATGGCGGAGAACATGCCTCAGACCGAGATCACCCTGCACCAGGGCCACACCCCCGAGATCGAGATCGTCAGCGATACCGAGGCCATCGGCCACTGGTATCTGCAGGACAACCTGATCTTTGCCAAGGGCAACCCCTACGAGGGAACCCAGATCCAGGGCAGCGCTCTCTACACCGACAAGTATGTCAAGCTGGACGGCAAGTGGCTCATCAAGGAGACCGGCTATCTGCGCATCTATGAGGAGTCCTTCCAGAGAGATCAGACCCACTACATCCGCATCAACATGTTCGCCCCCAAGAAAAAGAAAGTCGTTAAGAAAAAATAATGGTCCCATCTGCGCCCGGACCGGGCATTGCCCGCCCGGTCCGGGCGCAACTTCAGGAGAAAGTTGCTATGCTTTTAACAGATAAGGTCGCTGTGATCACCGGGGTCAACTCCGGTATCGGCCGCAAAACGGCGGAGCTTTTTGCCCAGCAGGGCGCGAAGATCGCCGGTGTGGATATCCGCACCGACCGTATGGAGGAGCTGAAAGACCATGTGGAGGCCTGCGGCTCCGAATTTCTTGCCTGCCCTTGCGACGTGCGGGATGAGGAGAGCGTCAAGGCCGTCTTCAGGCAGGCGGTGAAGCGCTTCGGCCATGTGGACATGGTGGTGAATATCGCCGGCGTCTCCAGTGACCGCCCCATCACCCGCACCACCACAGAGGAATTTGAGCGGGTCATGGATATCAACGTCAAGGGCGTCTTTAACTTCTGCAAGTATGCCACGCCTTACTTTAAAAAGCAGCGGCAGGGCGTGATCATCAACACGGCCTCCGTCACCGGGATCTACGGTTCCGGCATGGGCTGCCCCTATCCCGCCAGCAAGGCGGCCATTATCGGCATGACCAAGTCCCTGGCCTTCGAGCTTGCCCCCTGGAACATCCGGGTCAACGCCGTGGCCCCGGGCGTCATCAATACCGAGATGGTGGCCGCGCTCAACGAGAAGCAAAAGCAGAGCTTTGCCAAAACCATTCCCCTCAAACGTATGGGCGAGGCGGAGGATATCTCCCGGGCCATGCTGTACCTGGCCTCTGACTGGGCCTCCTATGTCACCGGTACGGTGATCAGCGTGGACGGCGGTTACCGTCCCAGCACAGTCAACCCGTGAGGAATTTTCGGGCTGCCGGATTTGTGCAAAAGCCGCTGAAACATCATTATATTCCCTTGCTTTTTAAATTTACTGTCCGCAGAGGCGGACAGTAAATTTGTGTTATATACCGCGAAAAACGTCGTTTTTCTGACAAAGAGAAAAGAGTGTGGATTCCCGTGTTTCGTAAACTCAGGAGAAAAATTTACTACAAGATCCGCTTTAAAAACTGGTACCGCAAGTATAACTACCGCCGCCGCAAAAAGGGACAGATCGACGAGATCATCGCCCGCTACAAGACCCCGGAGGAGATGGCGGACAAGAAATACATGCGCGCACTGCGCCGGGATATGAACCATTGCCTGCAGAAGTTCGGCTCTTACTACGACGAGTACTTCAACTTCGGCTTTGAGGGACAGGACGACGCCTATCGGGACTCCTTCATCACCGAGGGTATTCGCCTGAGCTACTATCCCCGGATGAACGACCCCAAAAACACCAACATGCTGGAGAACAAGTATCTGACCTACAAGAAGTTCCAGGACATGTTCAAGCGGGATATGATCTGCATCCGTCAGAGAGATGAGATGACGGAGGAGATGATGGAGCGCTTCAGGGCGTTTACGGACAAGCATCCGGACTATATCGTAAAGCCCATCTTCGCCGCCTTCGGCAAGGGCGTCCATTTTGACAGCGTCAAAAATTATGACACGTTGGAGCAGGCCCTGGAAGCCGTCCACGAAAAGGGCGCTGTGCTGGAGGAGATCATTCAGCAGGGGGCCGAAATGGCCGTTATCCATCCGGAATCGGTGAACACCCTCCGCGTGCCCACTGCCGTGATCAAGGGCGAAAACGGGGAGCCTGAAGTGCGGCTCTTCAATCCCACTCTGCGGGTGGGCCAGCACCACAGCATTGTGGACAATTTCAGCGCCGGCGGCATCAGCGCCCTGATCGACCCGGACACCGGCGTGATCTTTACCGACGGTGCGGATAAAAAAGGAAACCGCTTTGAATGCCACCCGGACACCGGCGTGCGCTTCAAGGGTTTTCAGATCCCCCACTGGGATGAAGTGCTGGAGATGGTCAAAACCGCTGCCCTGATGGTGCCCGGCAACCACTACTGCGGCTGGGATCTGGCCTATACGGCGGATCGGGGCTGGTGCATGGTGGAAGCCAACTGCACCGCGCAGATGGGCGGCATGCAGCTGGTGACCAGAACGGGCAGAAAAGCGGAGCTGGAAGCCCTGATTGCGAAAATGTAAGAGGGAGAGCACACAATGAGAAAGACGGCCCACACCATAAAGAACATTTACGCTGCCAGAAAGCATATCCGGGAGTTCTCCCGGGAGCTTTCGGAGCGTTGCGGCAAGGACGCCAGGTTTATCGAAAAGGATATCCTGCGGGCAAAGAAAATCAACCACATCTCCCTGAACGAATATGAGTGGACAGGCTATTTTGACCTGTCCGAGGAACAAAAGGCTACGGTGTCCACCCTCTGGACCCGTGCGGAATACAGAAAAACCTTTACGGACCGGCGATATATATGTATACTGATGAATAAATACATATTCTCAAAGGTCTTTTCCGATTTTTACGGACGCGGCTGTGCCATGACCCAGGATGTAAGCCCTGAAAAACTAAGGGAGCTGGCCGGGGACAAGGGCAAAGTGGTGCTCAAGCCCAACTGCAAGGGCCAGGGCAAGGGCGTCCGGGTCCTCCCCACCGGCACAGAGGAGCAGTTCAGCTCCGCTCTGGAGCAGATCGCCAAAGTGGAAAACGGCGTGGTGGAGGAGTATATCATCCAGCACCCTGACATCGCCCGCTTAAACCCCGGCGCGGTCAGCATCGTGCGCTTTTATTCGGTGGTCTCCCCGGAGGCGAGCTATCTCTTTGCCCCGGTGCTCACCGCCGCAATCAACAAGGAAATTTCCAACGGCTGCCAGGACGCCCTCACCGCCATGATCGACATCCGGACCGGCGAGGTCATCAGCGACGCCGTTGATCAGAATAATCTCGTGGACTATGCCCAGCATCCGGTCACAGGGGTTCCCTTCAAGGGCCTGAAAATGCCCTTCTGGCAGGAGACCATCGACATGATGCGCAAGGCCGTCCCTCTGGCTTCCAAGATCTCCAACATCGGCTGGGACGTGGCCATCACCGAGGAGGGGCCGCTGATCATCGAGGCCAACACCATCCCCGGCTTCAATACCGCCCAGTACCGGGGCTTTGCCTGGGTGACGGACGGCTTCGGCTATCAGCCCCTGTTTGACGAGGGGATGAAGGGCGCAGCCTTCGACGGCCGCGGCCATTATGACCGTGTGCTGCTCAAGCTGTAAATCTGTCCGCAAAGTACGGACACAAACCATAAATAGAGCCGGCCGTGGCCGCTTGCTGGCAAGATACTTTTGTTCAACATGAAGCGGCATAATGGAGGAAAGCATGGAAATTATACTCTCCGCCGCTTTTGGCGTCTGGATTGCCGTGACCGCTCTGATCTACCGGTCCCTGACCGCACTCAGGCGAGATAAGGACGGCAAGGAATGAATATCTATCTTGTGGGCATACTGGCCTCCCTTGTCCTGTTCTTCGCCGTGGGAATTCTGGCAGGGCGCCGGGTAAAAAGCACCAACGACTACTATGTGGCCGGGCGCAATGCGCCTACGGTTCTGGTGGTGGGCTCTCTGATCGCGTCCTTCCTGTCCACCGGGGCCTTTCTGGGGGATACGGGAGAAGTCTATTCGGGCTTTTTTATGGGCATCGTCATTGTGGGCGTGATCCAGGCCACCGGCTATATCTACGGCGCAGGCTTTTTTGGCCGCTATATCCGCCGCAGCCGGGCAAGCACCCTCCCGGAATATTTCGGCAGCCGTTTTGACTCTCCGGCGCTGAAAAAGCTCTCCTCTCTCATTCTCATCGTCTCTGTCAGTGCCTACCTCCTCTCCGCTATCCAGGGGGTTGCCACGCTGATCAGCAGCATCACCGGGCTGGACTATTCGCTCTGCACGGTGATCGTGTGGCTGGCTTTCACGGCCTTCACCATTTACTCCGGCTCTCCCGGCGTACTGCTGACGGACACCATCATGTTTCTGGTTTTTCTGACTGCCGCCCTTGTGGCCGTGCCCTTCATTGTCCACGCGGCAGGGGGCTGGTTCGGGGGAATCGCCGCTCTGGCCAACTGCGAGAGTATGCCCGGGATTCTCTCCTGGTCCGGGAACCTCGGCTATCTGTACCCGGACGGCGTGAGCAATCTGGCCTGGGCCCTGACCTACGGCCTGGTATGGGCGCTGGTGGTTTCCGTCAGCCCCTGGCAGACAAGCCGCTATCTGATGGCCAGGGACGAGCATGTGGTCATGCGCTCCTCCATCTGGTCCTCCATGGGTGTGATGGTGGTCACCATCGCCCTGTATTTTACCGCGGCCTTTGTCCGCAATATCAACGGCAGCCTGCCCGGAAATCAGGCGCTGATCTGGGCGGCCATGAACGTGCTGCCCCCGGTGATCGGCATTGTGATGCTCACCGGCATCAGCGCGGCGGGGATCTCCTCCGCGTCCACGTTTTTGTCCCTGGTGGGCTTCTCTCTGGTAAACGACATTATGCCCGACAAGGGCCGGGACGACAGAAAAAAGCTCCGTCTGTCCCGCCTAACCATGCTGGCTGCCAGCCTGGTTATTCTTGTGCTGGCCTATTTCAACCCGCCGCAGATCTTTGTCATCATGTACTTCGGCGGCACCGTGATTGCCAGCTCCTGGAGCCTGGCCGCCTTCGGCAGTGTCTGGAGCAAAAAACTCAGCAAAACCGGTGCTTTCTGGGGGATGCTTCTGGGCTTTCTTGGCTGCGTCGTCTCCAAAATACTGTACTCTGCACTGGGCGTCACGCCCCCGGTGATTCTGGACCCCTTCTTTATCGGCATTGCACTGAGCCTGATCGGCGCGGTTTTGGGCTCGGTTCTCCGCCCGGTGTCCGCCAGGGAAGAGGAGCTGCGCGCAGACCTTTTCCGTGCACCCGCTTCCACCCTGGATGAGAGGGAATGCCGGAAGGATCACCGGCTCTGGATCGTATATCTGCTCTTCGGTATTGCCCTGGGGGCATTCTTCCTCTTGATGTATGCGCTGCCCTATTGCAGGGCCGTGGGATGAAAGGCTGAACTATGCAGGAAACAGTAAAGCTCTATTACGCAAAGCTCGCCAATATGGGCGACCTTCTGAACGTACTCATCATTGAAAAATGCTTCGGCTACAAGGTGGAGCGGCACTCCTTCCTGACCGGGGAGCTCTGCGCCATCGGCAGCGGCCTGGGCCAGTACACCCTTCACGGCAGCCTGCCCATGCGCCTGCGCCAGCGAATCAACGGCCTTGTCCGGCCCAAAGTGAGTATCTGGGGCACGGGCTTTATCAACTATTCCGACTGCGAGGGGAAGTTTTTCAAGCGGGACATGGACTTTCGGGCCGTCCGCGGCGAGCTGACACGGAAAAATCTGGAGCGGATGACCGGAAAAAAGTTAGATATTCCCACCGGAGATGCGGGGATATTGGCCGATGAACTACTGGACGAAAGACCGGAAATGGTGTATGATATCGGAATAGTACCCCATATCTGCGATCTTAGTGACCCGGCCTGTCAGAAGCTTGCGGACAGCTACCCCAATTCGATCCTGATCAATGTGAAGGACGATCCTTTGACGGTGGTCCGGCAGATCGCCCAGTGCCGCACGCTGCTGTCCAGCAGCCTGCACGGGCTGATCGTGGCGGACAGCTTCCATATACCCAACCGGCATCTGGTCTTTTCCGACCGCCCTCTGGGCGACGGCTATAAATTTGACGATTATTACTCCGCCTATCCGGTGCCCCACCTGGTCTGTGATCTGAGAACGGACAGGGCGCCCAGCGTGGATGAAATCAGGGCGGATTACGCCATTACCCCCTCCATGGTGGAGACAAAGAAAAAGCTGATGAGGGAGAGCTTCCCGCTGCCCCGGATAAACGGCGGGGAGAAAGAGCATGGATAACAAGCTGATCTCTGTGGTCATACCCTGTTACAACAGGCGGGACAAGCTACCCGCCTGCCTTTTCAGCGTCCTGGGGCAGACCTACAGCAATCTGGAAGTGATCGTGGTGGACGACGCTTCCACCGATGGAACACAAGAACTATTTGAGAATATAACGGACCCCCGGGTAAAATATTACCGCTATGAACAAAACCGGGGCGCCTGCTACGCCAGAAATTACGGCGCGGAGCGGGCCCAGGGGGAGCTGCTGGCCTTTCAGGACAGCGACGACACCTGGCATGCGGAGAAGCTGGAAAAGCAGCGCAGACTGCTGGAGGAGACCGGGGCGGACCTGTGCTTTTGCGGCATGAACCGCATCGCCCACGACGGCAGCAGCTTCTATTTCCCGGTACACGCCTGTCACCCGGAAAAGGCGCTGGAGGAATTTCTGGCCGAGAACCGGGCCGGGACCCAGACCATGCTGATGAAAAAAGGCGTTTGGGAGGCGCTGCGCTTTGACGAGAGCTTCCGGCGCTATCAGGACTGGGATTTTGCCATCCGGGCCGCGGAGCGTTTTACGCTCTGCTATCTGCCGGAGGCCCTGGCCGACTCTGAGGTGGGGGGAGACAGCATCTCCTTTGCCGTCAAGTCCTACCCCGCGCTGGTGCATCTCTATGAAAAGCATCGGGCCCTCTACGAAAAATACCCCCAGAGCGACGCGGTGATGAACCGGCGCATGGGGAAGCGGCTGCACAGGACCAACCCGGGCCGGGCCGCCGAGCATTATAAGAAAAGCTTTGCATTGAGCCATAAATGGTACGACCTGGCATATTATCTGGGAGACAGGGCGAGAGCATTCCGTCCCGGAAGAAAGAGAGAGTAAAGAGATATGAACGCTTTCGTGATCCTCCATTACCGCGCCATTGACAGCACGATCACCTGTACGGAATGTATCAAAAAGCTCCTGGGCGAAAATCATGTTGTCATTGTGGATAACGCCTCCCCCGATGATACCGGCCGTATGCTCCAGAAAAAATACGGGAACGACCCGAATGTGACCGTGCTCTTAAACGGGGAAAACGCCGGCTTTGCCCGGGGCAACAATCTGGGCGTACGCTGGGCCTGGGAGAATCTGCACCCGGAATTCACCGTGGTACTCAATAACGACGTGGAGATCGAGCAGGCGGATTTCTCTCTCCGGATTAGTGAAATTTATCTGGAGCACCCCTTTGATGTTCTGGGGCCGGATATTCTCTCGGTTTTCTCGGGCATCCACCAGAGCCCAAAATCCCTGCACCGCTGCACCCTGGAGTCCACCCGGAAAAAGCTGGAGTATGTGAAGCGCAGCCAGAACCCCATCCTTATGCTCCTCAGCAGCGGCGAGAAGTGGAACCCCGCTTTCTGGCGTCAGGTCCAGCGCTACAACCGGGCCAAGCAGAAGATCGACAGCTCTGTGCCCGCCGAGGGCGTCATCCTCCACGGCTCCTGCGTCATCTTCTCTGCCCGCTATCTGACGGATCATCCGGAACCCTTCTTCTGCAAGACCTTTATGTATTACGAGATGGAGATCCTGGACTGGCTCTGCCGCCGAGAAGGCCGGGTCATCCGCTATGACCCCTCCATCACTGTCAAGCACTACCAGTATGTGGCCTCCAAGATGGAGTACCGCTCCATCGTCAAGCGCTCCAAATTTGTGGCCGCCTGCCTTCAGGACTCTCTGGAAGCGGCGGAGGAGATGATGATCTCCGTCACCCGCCACGACGCGGAGCACAAGATCCACAGCTGCGCTGTGGCCGAGTGAGGACAGAGTGCCGTGAAAAAGAAAAAAATCAGGACGCTGAGCCGCGGATTTTACGCGGCCTTGTCCTATATATCGCCCCGCCTGAATACGGAGCTGCTGTTTTTGAAAAAATTCGGCCGCCGGGTGAATCTGAAAAACCCGGAGACATTGAATGAAAAGCTGCTGAAGCTGAAGCTGGAGCGTTACGGCACGGACCCCCTGGTGCGCCAGTGCGCTGACAAATACCGGGTGCGGGACTTTGTGGCGGAGCGGGGCTGTGCAAGTACTTTAAACCAGCTGCTCGCCGTATACGACCGGCCGGAGGACATTGATTTCAACGCCCTGCCGGAGCGCTTTGTGATCAAGTGGAACTTTGGCTGCGGCTACAATCTGCTCTGCCCGGACAAGTCCGCGCTGGATGTCCCGGCGGCGGTAAAGCAGCTGAAAAAATGGGGAAAGGAACCCTTCTGGGCCTATTATTCCGAGCTTCAGTACCGGAATGTACCCAAAAAACTGATCGTTGAGGAATATATCGGCGGCGATAGCCCTCTGGAGGATTATAAATTTTATTGCTTCAACGGCCGGGCCTGCTGTGTGATGCTCTGTATGGGAAGGGAAGAGGGCTGGCCCCGCTTCTATTTTTTTGACAGGGATTTTCAGCTTATGCGCATCAACCGGGACTCGAAAAACGCCCCGGCGGATTTTGCGCCGCCCAGGCCGGCGGGCCTGGAAGAGGCTTTTCAAACGGCGGACAAGCTCAGCGCGGGCTTTTCCTTTGTGCGGGTCGACCTGTATATCACGGAGGGCCAGGTGCGCTTCGGGGAGATGACCTTTACGCCCGCCGCCGCGCTGGACAATAAGCGCCTGCCGGAGACGGATCTGATGTTCGGAAAAATGATGGAGGGTGACAAGCGGTGAAAATTGCGGTTTTGGGCACGGCGCTGAAGCGGCCAGCCACCAACGGGCCGGTCTCCGCCGTCCTGTATCGGGAAAAGCTTCGCTGGTTCCTCCGTGATGGAAAGGGCGGCGCTGCCTGATGTCAAGATGGAACGCCGCAAAAAAGCTCTGGGCCGTCAGCCGCAGTCTGCATGAGCAGCGGGGCGGCTCTGTCTGGCACTATTTCCGGGACGCTGTGCACTGCTCCCGCCGCCACGGTGCTTCGGCGGAAAACTATCTGGTTCTCCGCTTCTTTGAACTGAGCGACCGGCAGAGAGGGGAGTATCTCACCTCCGGCCGCTCCAAGGCGGTGGACAGCGCGCTGAACCGGAAGGCCACAAAAGAGGATATACAGAAACTCGCCCGCAAGGAGCTGTTCGACAGAACCTTTTCGGACCTGCTCAGGCGGGAGTTTTTGTACGCGCCTGATGCTTCTTTTGCAGAATTTACCGCTTTCCTTGACCGGCATGAGGAGTGTATCATAAAGCCTGTATCCGGGACCATGGGCAAGGGCATCGAAAAGCTCCGCTGCCCGGAGGACAGGGAAGGGTTTTACCAGCGCTGCTGCCGGGAGAAGCTTCTTCTGGAAGAAGTGATCGTGCAGCATGCGGCCCTGAATGCAATCAACCCCTCCTGCGTCAACTCCGTCCGCGTCAACGCCGCAAGGGACGCGAAGGGAGAGATCCGCCTGATCGGCGCCTGCCTGAAATGCGGCGGAAAGGGCGCGGTGACGGACAATTTCCACTCCGGCGGCGTGGCCTACCCGCTGGATCTGGAGAATGGCCGGGTGTCCGGCCCGGGGCGGAACAATACGGAGATCCGGGAATACACACGCCATCCGGCTACCGGGTATTTCATGCCCGGCTTTGCTCTTCCTTACTGGGATGAGCTGAAAACACTGGTGCGGCAGGGCATGGAGCGTGTGCCCAGTCTGGGCTATGTGGGCTGGGATATCGCCCTGACCTCTGACGGCCCGGCGCTGATCGAGGGCAATGTGCACTGGCCGGGAGGCAATATAATCCAGTTTGACAGGGTTGGAAAATACCCGTTGATATTAAGCTGTCTGGGTGAGAACGATGAAAAACATACTGACTGAAAACATGCTTGTCAAAAGCATAAAAGCATACCCCGTCCTGCGAAAGCGGTTCAAAATCTACGTCAAGGGCATACAGAAGCTGCCCGAGGGCTTTACGGAAAACAAGCTCTTTTACGATTATCTGAAGGTGCGCCGCAATAACCCGGAAAAGCGGGTCTCCATGTCCGAGTACACCATCTTCGGCTTTGCGGGCCTGCCCCTCAGCGAGCAGAAAAAGTATCTGACGGACACCGAGGCCACCCTCCTGATGCGCCCCTACAACAGCCCCTCCGAGCCCTATCTGAAGGACAAGGTCTGCTTCCTCAAGACCTTTTCGGAATTTATCAGCCGGGACTGGCTCTACCTGCCGGAGGCCACAGTGGAGGAGTTTGGCGCTTTTCTGGAAAAGCACCGCTCCATCGCCCTCAAGCCCCCGCTGTCCAGCTGGGGCATCGGCTTTAAGAAGCTGAATATTGAGGACGTGGAGGATTTAGACGAGCTCTTCACCGAGCTGTCGGAAAAGGGGTATCTGGCGGAGGAGTTTCTGGAGTCTGACCCGGCGCTGGCCTGCTACCATCCGGAGTCTCTCAACACCCTGCGGGTCATCACCTTCCGCAACGGCGAACGCTTTCAGGTGTTCGGCGCTGGCCTGCGGGTGGGCAACAAGGGCCTGCATGTGGATAACGCCCACGGCGGCGGCATCTTCTGCGAGATCGACCCCAAAACCGGCCGCATCATCACCGACGGGCTGGATGAGCACGGCAACACCTACCTGAGCCACCCCATGACCGGCGTCCGTTTCCGGGACCAGCAGATCCCCTACTGGGATCAGGTGGTGGACCTGTGCCGCCGGGCCTCTCAGACCCTGCCCTGCCTGCGTGTGGTGGGCTGGGACGTGGCCATCCTGCCGGGAGGGAAGCTGGAGCTGATCGAGGGCAACCACAACCCGGGCATGAACATCGTCCAGGCCCCGGCAAAGCACGGCGTACACGACAAGTTTGCCGCTCTGCTTCTGGACTTCTACGGCCCGCCGGAGACGGCCAATGCAGCGGAGGAACTCTGCGCCCCGGGCGTCTGAACGGGAGGCGCGGAAGATGAACATTGCCATCGCCGGAGCGGGCTATGTGGGGCTGTCCCTGGCCGTGCTGCTGTCCCAGCACAACCATGTGGACTGCGTCACCACCACCGCTTCAAAGGCGGAGAAGATCAATTCCGGCGTCAGCCCCATCCGGGACCGGGAGATCGAGCACTTCCTGGCCGCAAGCCGAGAGGGAAGGATCCATCTGGATCTGACGGCCACTACCGATGCCGAGACGGTCTACCGGAGGGCGGACACGGTGATCATTGCCGTCCCCACCAACTACGATGAGCAGCTGGGCTGCTTTGACACCTCCGTGGTGGAGCAGGTCATCGGGACGGTGCGATCCGTAAAGCCGGGCGCGCTGATGGTGATCAAATCCACCATCCCCGTGGGCTACACGGAGCTGGTACAGAAAAAGTACGGCACGGAGAATATTCTGTTCAGCCCGGAGTTTTTGCGGGAATCCCGGGCCCTTTACGACAATCTTCACCCCAGCCGCATCATCGTCGGGGCAAAACCCGCCCAGCGGCAGGCAGCGGAGGAATTTGCCGGGCTTCTCGTCCGGGCGGCCAGGGAGCCGCTGCTGGAGCTGGAGCCTGCGCCGGAGCAGATCCCCACGGTCTTTGCCGGCCCCACCGAGGCGGAGGCCATCAAGCTTTTCGCCAACGCCTATCTGGCCGTGCGGGTCAGCTTTTTCAACGAGCTGGACACCTATGCCCAGCTGAAGGGCCTGGACGCGGGGCGGATCATCCGGGGCGTCTGCCTGGACCCGCGGATCGGCGAACACTACAATAACCCCTCCTTCGGCTACGGAGGCTACTGTCTGCCCAAGGATACGGTGCAGCTGCTGGCCAATTATAAGGACGTGCCCCAGAACCTCATCGGGGCGGTGGTACAGAGCAACGCCACCCGCAAGGACTTTATCGCGTCCACCGTCCTGGCGCGAAAGCCCAAAACCGTGGGCATCTACCGGCTGACCATGAAATCCGGCAGCGACAATTTCCGCACCTCCGCCATTCAGGGGGTCATGGAGCGGATCCGGGAAAAGGGCGTCCCCATGCTGATCTACGAGCCTACCCTGGGCGGGCAGGAAAGCTTTGCCGGCTGCCGGGTGGAAAAGAACCTGGACGCCTTCAAGCAAAGCGCCGACGTGATCCTGGCCAACCGCTGGGACCTCTGCCTGGAGGACGTGCGGGAGAAGGTCTACACCCGGGACCTGTTTTTCAGAGATTGACCGATCAAGCGCCTCTTTGCGTACAAGGAGGCGCTTTTCCTATGGTACAGCGAGGAGCTTTCAGTCAATCCGGTTTACATAACGTGTTAAAAAGGGAGAAAAATTGCAAAAAAGATAACAGAGCAAAGGCTTTCGAAGATTTTTCTCTTGGAATTGACAGTGATTGGCGGTATAATAAATTGGATATTCCATTATGTAGATATCCAATAGCTTACAGCAGGTTGCTTACGACAGGAATGAAAAGGAGAATTCACCCCATGAACGAGAAATTGCAAAAGTATATCCCGCGGGACGATATCTATCTTTTTAATACCGGCGCCGCACAGAAGGCATGGCTTGCCTTTGGCTGCCACTATATCGCACGCATCAAAATGTACCGCTTTATGGTCTGGGCCCCCAATGCCCGCCGGGTCACCCTGGTTGGCGACTTCAACAACTGGGACCGGAACGCCACCCCCATGGAGCCTGTGGAAGGCGGCGTGTGGGTCTGCTTTGTGGAGGGCCTGGAGCACGGCGCACTGTATAAATACTGCATCGACGGGGCCGACGGCCGCCAGGTGCTGAAGGCCGACCCCTTTGCCGCCTGGAGCCAGTCCGATAAGGAGACGGCCTCCAAGGTCTTTGCCCGCAGCCGTACCCGCTGGACCGACAAGGACTACATGGAAAAGCGCGCGGAGCGCAAGTTCATGCAGGAGCCCATGAGTGTGTATGAAGTACACATCGGTTCCTGGAAGGACCTGCCCGGCGAGAAGCCGGTTTACCGGGAGATCGCCGAGGAACTGGTCAAGTACTGCAAGGACATGGGCTACACCCATGTGGAGTTCATGCCTCTGACCGAGTACCCCTATCCCCCCTCCTGGGGCTATCAGGTCACCGGCTATTACGCCCCCACCTCCCGCTACGGCGACCCGGACGATTTCAAGTACATGATCAACCGCCTGCACAGAGCGGGCATCGGCGTGATCATGGACTGGGTTCCGGCCCACTTCCCCAAGGACGAGCACGGCCTGGCCATGTTCGACGGCACCCCTCAGTTCGAGTGCAAGGAGCGCCGCATGGCGGAGCATCCCGAGTGGGGCACCCTGATTTTTGACTACGCCTCCAACCAGGTGAAGAGCTTCCTTGTCTCCTCCGCCTGCAAGTTCTTTGAGGACTACCACATCGACGGCATCCGGGTAGACGCGGTCAGCTCCATGCTCTACCTGAACTACTGCCGTAAGGACGGGGAGTACACCCCCAACCGCGAGGGCGGCAGCACCAACCTGGACGCGGTGGACTTTCTGCGGAAGCTGAACTCCACGGTTCTGGTCAATTACCCCGGCGCCATCACCATCGCCGAGGAATCCTCCGCCTTCCCCCTGATCACCGCTCCCCCCGAGGTGGGCGGCCTGGGCTTCTGCTTCAAGTGGGATATGGGCTTCATGCACGACACGCTGGACTACATGGCCCTGGACCCCATCTACCGCAGCTATAACCACAACAAGCTGACCTTCTCCATGATGTATGCCTTCTCCGAGAACTACGTTCTGGCCTACTCCCACGACGAGGTGGTCCACGGCAAGAAGTCCATGCTCAACAAGATGAGCGGCGACTACGACCTGAAGTTCGACTCTCTGCGCACCCTCTACGGCTACCAGTTTGCCCACCCGGGCAAGAAGCTGACCTTCATGGGCAGCGAGTTCGGCCAGTTTATCGAGTGGAACTTCAAGCAGCAGCTGGACTGGCTGCTTCTGGACTACCCCAAGCACAAGGCCATGCAGGACTACTGCCGTGAGCTGAACAAGCTCTATGTAAAAACGCCCGCCATGTACATGATCGACCGCTCCTGGGACGGCTTCAAGTGGTTGAACGTGAACGACAACCAGCGCAGCTCCGTGGCCTTTATCCGCCTGGCTCCGGAGCAGGACAGCTACCTGGTCTGCGCCTGCAACTTCACCCCCGTGCGCTATGACGATTTTGTCATCGCCCTGCCCGCCCCCGGCACCCTGAAAGAGATCCTCAGCAGCGACGAGGAGCGCTTCGGCGGCCACGGCATTAAAAACGAGGGGGTCATCAAGAGCATAGACGAGCCCTTCTTCGAGATGGACTATTCCGCAAAGATCACCCTACCCCCCATGTCTACAGTGTACTTTGAATATAAAAAGGACAAAAAGACGGAGAAAAAGAAAGCGGAGGCAGAGAAAGATGAAAAAGGAATTTCGTGAAATGCTGAAGGAAAAGGGCCGCAGCGAGCTGCCCGCAGTGCTTCTGGCTGCGGCGGAATGCGCCCCTCTGGCAAAGACCGGCGGTCTTGCCGATGTGGTGGGCACCCTGCCCAAATCCCTGGCCAGACTGGGCATCGACGCCCGGGTCATCATCCCTTATCACCGGGTCATCAAAAACAAGTATGCCGGGCAGACGGAGCATATGTTCCATTTTTACAGCAATCTGGGCTGGCGCAAGGCCTATGTGGGCATTGAAAAGCTGGTGCTGGACGGCGTTGTGATCTACCTGGTGGACAACGAGCAGTACTTCGGCGACAAGATCTATCGGGGCGGCTATCCCGAAGGGGAGCAGTACGCCTACTTCTGCCGCGCCGTGCTGGACACCCTGCCTCTGCTGGACTTCCGGCCCGAGGTGGTGCACTGCAACGACTGGCACACCGCCATGATCCCCATGCTGGCCAAGACCCAGTATCAGGGCGGTATGCAGGAAAATCTCCGTTTCCTGCTGACCATCCACAACATCGCCTTCCAGGGCAAGTTCGGCTTTGACTATGTGCAGGACCTGCTGGGCGTGGATTCCAAATATTACACCTGGGAGTTCATGGAGCTCAACGGCTGCGCGGACTTTTTGAAGGCCGGCTGCGTGTTTTCCGACAGGATCAATACCGTCAGCCCCAGCTACGCCAACGAGATCAAGACCCCCTATTACGCCGAGGGGCTGGAGGGCATCCTCAACGCCCGCAGCGAACAGCTCTCCGGCATCATCAACGGCATCGACAAGGATGTATTCAATCCCCGCACCGATGGGCTGCTCCCCGCCAGATATGACAGGGGACACCTGAACGGCAAGGCCGCCTGCAAGGCCGAACTGCAGCAGCGCATGGGCCTGGAAGTCCGGCCCGACGTGCCCCTTTTCGCCATGGTCACCCGCATGACCGAGCAGAAGGGCTTTGACCTGGTGGCCCATGTGATCGACGATCTGATGACCAACAACGACATGCAGTTCATGCTCCTGGGCACCGGTGACGAGCGCTTTGAAAACTTCATGCGCGGCGCGGAGAGCCGCTATAAGGGCCGCCTCTGCGCCTATATCGGCTACAATGAGGAGCTGTCCCACCTGGTATACGCCGGCAGCGACTTCTACCTCATGCCCTCCCGCTTCGAGCCCTGCGGCCTGAGCCAGATGATCGCCATGCGCTACGGCAGCATCCCCATCGTCCGGGAGACCGGCGGCCTGCGGGACACCGTGGCCCCCTACAACGAGTACACCGACGAGGGCGTGGGCTTCTCCTTTGCCAATTACGACGCCTGGGAAATGAGAAATACCGTGCTGTACGCGCTGAGCTTCTGGAACAACAAAGAAGTGATGCATGGTCTGATCAGTCGCGCCATGCAGGCCGACTTCGGCTTTGAACTTTCCGCGCAGGAGTATGCAAGGCTATATATATGGATGCTGTAAACAGAGGAAACCAGACAACGATAACGGACGGCGCCCCTGACCGGGGCGCCGGAAAAAAGAAATACAAAATTTATTTCGGCGGCAGCTATGAGGAGCACTGGTCTGAGGACTACACCCTCTTTGTCAGCTATAAAGACCGGCGCTTTGTGGAAGCCTGCCTGATCGACGGCCGCTGGGAGGCCGTGGGCGGAGATGAGGCGCTGTGCGCCCTGCTCTCTTCCGCCGACTGCCCGGAGGCCACCCGGCGCTACTTTAACGCCGCCGCCGGGGCCTATTCCGCCGCCCAGGACTGCCTTGGGGGCAATCTGGGGCTGGACCGCCTGTACGAGTGCTTCAGCGCCCAGGGCGAACGCTTTGTGGCACCGGAGCTTCTGCGCCTTTTGATGGACGACTGCGGCTTCAAGCTGGAGGACGCCTATACCGTCACCGCCCGCTGCTGCGGCAGCTGCACGCTGACGGACGAGGACGCGGCCCTGCTGCGCCCCCTGCAGCCCAGAACCGCCAGCCTGATCCCCGTATTCAACGACGCTGCCAGACGCATCCCCCTCATTGAGCACGACGGACGCTGGGAAGAGTATCGGAACCCGCCCCGGGCCGCCCGCTGCGCCGATGAGCTGTGCTTTGCTTTCCGGCTGATCCGCGGCAGCGTACGGAAAGCGGAATTGATCCTCACCGGCGACGGCAGCCGCAGGGAATACCCCATGGAACAGGACGGAGATGTTTTTTCCGTAAAGCTGACCGCGCCGGAAAAGCCCGCCCCCCTGTGGTATATCTTCCGGCTGGACACCCCCAGCGGCGATTACTACGCCGGGCCGGACAGCAGCGGCTTTTCCTGCACCGTGCGCCCCAGAGAGTGGACCGGCTTCCGGCTGACAGTATATCTCCGGGACTTTGAGACCCCCGCCTGGTTTCGCCGCAGTGTGATGTATCAGATCTTCCCCGACCGCTTTGCCTTTTCTCAGGACGGCACGGCGGAAGAGGGCATTGCCTACCACAAGGCTCTGGGCCAGACCCCGGAGCTGCACAAGAGCCTGGACGAGCCGGTGCGCTGGCAGCCCAGATCCTTTGAGTTGAGCTATAGTCCCGACGATTTTTACGGCGGCACCTTCAAGGGCATTGAGGAGAAGCTGCCCTATCTGAAAGAGCTGGGGATCAGCTGCATTTACCTCAACCCCATCGTGGAGGCCCGCTCCAACCACCGCTACGACACCGCCAACTACCTGAACGCCGACCCGATCCTGGGCACCAACGGCGACTTTGTCCGCCTTTGCAACAAGGCGGAGGCGCTGGGCATCCGCATCATGCTGGACGGGGTCTTCTCCCACACCGGGGCCGACAGCGTATACTTCAACCGCTACGGCAACTACCCCGGCCAGGGCGCCTGCCAGAGCAAAACTTCCCAATTTTACGACTGGTATGAGTTCAAGAGCTTCCCGAAGAAGTACCGTTGCTGGTGGGGCTTTGAGGATCTGCCCGAGGTGGACGAATTAAACCCCCGCTGGCAGGATTTTGTGGTCACAGGGCCGGACAGCGTAGTCAAGACCTGGCTTCGCCGGGGCGCCGCCGGCTGGCGGCTGGACGTGGCGGACGAGCTTCCGGACGAGGCACTGAGCCTGATCCGCAAGGCCGCCAAGGAGGAAAAGCCAGACGCCCCTATCCTGGGCGAGGTTTGGGAGGACCCGGTGCTGAAGGAGGGCTTCGGCGGGCGGAGAAATTACGCCCTGGGCTACTCCCTGGACAGCGTGATGAACTACCCCTTCCGGACCGCCGTTCTGGACTTCTGCCATAGGCGCATCAGCGCCTACGGCCTGCGGGATTTCCTTGTGGGCCAGCAGATGAACTATCCCAAGCCCATGTATTACGCTTTGATGAACCTGATCGGCTCCCACGACATGGAGCGTGTCCGCAACGCGCTGGCCACCGACATCACCATCAAGAATTATTCCCGGGAAGACCAGGTGGCGATGAAGTTCAGCGCTGAATCTCTGGAGAGAGCGGTGACGCTGGAAAAGCTCTGCGCCGCCATCCAGTTTGCCATCCCCGGCGTGCCCAGCGTGTATTACGGGGACGAGCAGGGCATGTGCGGCGTGAACGACCCCTTCAACCGTCTGCCCTTCAAAGAGGGTGACAGGGAGCTGCATGATTATTATGTAAACCTTGCCGCCCAGCGCAACGCCAGCCCCATCCTGTCTACAGGCGAGGCGGAGTTTGCCGCTGTGTCCCAGGATGTGCTGACGGTTTTACGTTATGTAAACCACGGAGAGGACGCTTTCGGCCTGCCCTGCGAGAACGGGGCATACCTTCTCGCCGTGAACAGGGGAGAGGAAGCGGCTGAATTTGAAGCCGACTGCAGCGCCGCCGGCAAGGGGCTGGTGAAGCTCACTGTCCCGCCCCTCAGCGCAAAAATGCTAAAGCTCTGAGCATCAATCACATAACGCAAAAAAGTCCGCGCTTACCAAAACGTAAGCGCGGACTTTTAGTAATATCAATCCTCGATAGCGGCCTTGTGGATCCATTTGTCGCTGCGGAGGCGGACGGTGTAGACCAGGGCGCGCAGGGCCCAGTCGATAAACATGGCGATCCAGACGGCCAGCAATCCCATATGGAACACACGGACCAGGACAATGGCCAGAATGACCCGGCAGAGCCACATGGAGCAGATGGAGAAGAGCATGGTGAACTTCACGTCCCCGGCGGCCCGCAGGCCGTAGGGCGGCATGAAGCCGAAGGCCCAGAGGAGGGGCTTGACAATGCAGATGAGCCAGGTGAGCCTGACGCAGAGCTCCGCCGCGGCAGGCTCCATGCCGCCCAGAACGGTGATGGGCTTGATTGCCGCCGCGATAATGGCGCAGCTGACGATAACGCCAACTTCCCCGTACCAGGTCAGGCGTTTGATGTAGTGCTTGGCCTCGTCCAGCTTCCAGGCGCCCACGCACTGGCCCACAATGGTCACCATGGCAAGACCCACGCCGACGGAGGCGTTGCTGGTCATCATCTCCAGGGTGGAGGTCATGGCCTGGGCCGCGATCTCATAGGTGGCCAGGGTGGAGACGGTGGACTGGATGGCCAGCTTGCCGAACTGAAACATGCCGTTTTCAATGCCGGTGGGGATGCCGATGGACATAATGCGCCGAATCAGACACATATTGGGGCGGATAGACAGGTAATCCCGGACAATAATGGTTTGGGTGGGGCGACGCAGACAAATCATCACCGCCACGGCGCAGATGACGCGGGAGATCAGCGTTGCCAGAGCCGCGCCGGCCACGCCCATATGGAAGCCGAAAATGAAGATAGCGTTGCCGATGACGTTGATCAGGTTGGCCACGGTGGAGACGGCCAGAGGGAGCTTTGCGTTGCCGCAGGTGCGAAACAGGGCGGCCCCGGCGTTATACAGGGCGATGAAGGGATAGGACAGGGCGGTGATGAAAAAATAGGTGAGGGAGTTAGCCATAACCTCCGCTTCCACCGTGCCGAAGATGAGGGAGAGCAGGGGCCGGCGCAGCACAAGGCAGAGAACCGTGACCACCACGGAAAGCGCCGCAACGGACAGCACCAGCTGTTTTCCCGCCTGGCCGGCCATTTCCTCGTCCCTGTGGCCTATGTACTGGGAACAGACAATGGTGCCGCCGGTGGCCATGGCGGTGAAAACATAGAGTACCAGAATATTGATGGAATCCACCAGGGAGACTGCGGAGATGGCGGCGGAGCCGGCGTTGCTGACCATCATGGTGTCCGCCGCGCCCATCAGCGCATTCAAAACCTGCTCGATCATCAGCGGGATGATGAGCGCCCAAACCTGTTTCTTTGTAAACATTGGAAATGCCTCTTTAATGAAAAATCATTGACATTATATTTGCTTACGGGCGTTTGTCAACAGCTCAATGAAAAATTGCCCCTTGAAGCTGCCTCCAAGCCGTGGTACACTGGGGAAAAAGAAACGGAGGACTTCTGAATGCAGAATATATTACTGGTTATCGACATGCAGAACGATTTTATCGACGGCGCGCTGGGCACGCCTGAGGCCGTGGCCATTGTGGACAAGGTGGCGGAAAAGATAAAGAACTTCCCCGGCCGGGTCCTCTTCACCCGGGACACCCACGAGGAAAACTATATGGAGACCCAGGAGGGCGGAAACCTGCCCGTGCCCCACTGTATCAGGGACAGCCAGGGCTGGCAGATCCGGGAGGAGCTGGAAAAGCTCCGCACCGAGCCTGCCGTGGACAAGCCCACCTTCGGTTCCCGGGCCCTGGGCGAGCTGCTTTTGCAGCTGGATCAGGAAGAGAAGATCGGGAGCATCACCCTGGTGGGCCTCTGCACCGACATCTGCGTCATCTCCAACGCCCTTTTGGCAAAGGCCTTTTTGCCCGAGGTCCCCATAAGGGTGGACGCCGCCTGCTGCGCCGGCGTCACGCCGGAGAGCCACAAAACCGCCCTTTCCGCCATGAAGATGTGCCAGATCCAGGTGGAAAACGAATAAAGAATACAAGAAGAACCGCCCTCAGCGAGAGGGCGGATTTTTTTATGGATTCAGTTGGGCATAGTCAATGGCATACCTTGTGCCGTCCTTGAAAAGCACGGCGTCGGTGAGCCGGACACGGAGAAGGCAGGTGTTGGGGTCTGTTTCGTCCACATGGCCGTTATGATACCAGGAGGAAAAGACCTGCCGCAATGTTAAAATCAGCTCCCGGTTTTCCTCTTTCAGCACATGGCCCAGATTTTCCGCCACCCCGTGGGCGCTGAACCACTCGCCGCTGATGGCCACCCGGGGATTTTGGGCGATCTGCCGCATTTTCCCGGACAGGGCGTGGGTGATGATGTAAAAGGAGCCGTCCCGGTAATAGCCGTTCACCTCCCGGACGGAGGGCAGGTTATCCACAGCGGTGGCCAGGGAGATCATCCGGTCCCGGCCGAAGCGCTCGTCCATGATCGCCAGTGCTTTTTCCAAATCGGTCATTCTTTTCTCCCTTCTGCCGCAAAAGCGGCATCACGCCGTTTGTTGATTATGTTCTCAGCATACCATGGCAGGGGGAGAAATTCAATTTAATCTTTTACAAACATTTTTCATCAGTTATACCTACTCCGCAAGGCAGCAGGAAGAGATAATAAAGATACGGGAAAAGTACCTGCCGGCGGAGGAGGACAAGATGGAGCAGTTGCGCCGGCTGGATGAGAGCGCCGTAAGGCCCGGCACCATGGCGTCCATCATCCTGGGCGTGATTGGGGCGCTGCTGCTGGGCGTGGGCATGTGCTGCACCATGGTCTGGGGCGGCAGCTGGTTTATCCCCGGCGTACTCACCGGCATTGTGGGGATGCTGGTCATGGCCTCGGCCTACCCGGTCTTTAACCGCATCACCAAAAAACGCCGGGAAAAACTGGCCCCGGAGATCCTCCGGCTGACCGACGAACTGATGAAATAAGGAAAAGCCGCTGCGGATTTTCCGCAGCGGCTTTTGATATGGGTAAAAAGCACGGGAGAAAAAGCTCACTCTTCTTCGCTCTCCTCGCTGCGCTCCAGCCAGGGCAGGCGGTAGATAAAGCCTGCAAAGCCACAGAGCACCGCGGGCAGCACCCAGCCCATGTCCACGCTGGACAGAGGCAGATACCGGAGCCAGGGCATGGACAGCCCGTAGGAATCCAGGGTGGTGAGAACACTGGTGACCAGCGCGCCGCCGATGGCGCAGATGCAGATAGCGTTGGGCATATGGGGCGCCGCAAGAGAGACGATCACCAGCACCAGCACCGGGGGATAGACCACATTGAGGATGGGGGCCGCGATAGACACGATGGTGTCCAGACCCAGGTTGGACACCACTGCGCTGAACACGCAGATGATGACCACAAAGGCCTTATAGGAGACCTTATCCCGGCAGATGGTGGAGAAATGGTCCGCCGCCGAGCTGACAAGGGCCACCGCCGTGGTGACACAGGCCAGGGCCACCACAATGGCGAAGATGACAAGTCCCGGGTTCCCCAGCAGGCTCTGGACGATGGCGATCACCAGATCCGCCCGGCTGATCTCCGCCGTGTAGATCTCCGACACGGTGGCGCCCAGATAGCTGAGCCCCAGGTACACCAGCAGCAGCAGTGCGCCGGCCAGACCGGCGGCTCCTGCCAGCACCTTCATCTTGCCGCCCTGGCTATCATAGCCCTTGTCCGCCGCGCTTTTGATGAGCACCGCGCCGAACACCAGGGCCGCCAGAACGTCCATGGTCTGGTAGCCGGCCTGCACGCCGGTGACGATCACGCTGTCCACCAGAACATCCCCGGAAATGCTCCCCAGGGGCCTGACAATGCCCACAACGATCAGCGCGGCCAGACCAAGCAGCAGAGCCGGGGTGAGAAATTTGCCGATCAGGTCGATGACCGCCGATTCCCGGATGCTCAGGGCCAGGATGATGGCAAAGAACAAGACGGAAAACAGCACGGAGGGCACTCCCGGCAGCAGGGGAGTGATGCCCATCTCATAAGTAGTGGCGGCGGTGCGGGGGATGGCCAGCATGGGGCCGATGCAGAGGATGATCACCGTCATCAAAAAGACGGCGGCTTTTTTGCCGATCCGGTCCATGACCCGCTCCGCGCTGCCCTCACGCAGCAGGGCGAACAGCGCCAGCAGAGCCAGCAGCACGTCGGCAAAATAGTAGGCAAAGAAGCCGCCCAGCCACTGGTGGCCGGACTGCAGGCCCAGGTACGGGGGGAAGATCACATTCCCCGCGCCGAAGAACATGGAGAAAAGGGCAAAGCCGATGGTGACGACGTCAAAAATTTTCCGGTCTTTTTTCATTTTCGTCACCCCGTCATTCCGGCCGGTACCAGCCGCGGCTGGGTCCGGCCTTGACACGCTCTGCCTCCAGCGCGTCCACCTGCAGTTCGTCGCTGTTGTTTCCGATGTCACTGTTTTTCAGGAAGGCGAAGTACAGGACGGCGCAGATCAGCAAAATCCCATAGGCGCAGACCACAATGCCGCAGCCGTCGGCGGAGAAGCGGCGCACGCCCTTATCCAGGGGCATGATCAGGTCGAAAATGCCAAAGATCTCGATCACAATGATGAGCAGAGGGGTGACGACTTTCAGCATCAGGCCCAGCAGCCGGTGGGCTTTGCTGTCGCCCTCCGGGGAGATGGCCTTTACCGCCTCCCGGGGGCCGATGATCCAGCCCACGGCCAGACAGGCAAAGAGGGCGCAGACAGGCATCAAAATGGTGTTGGTGATCATATCCAGCGCCTCCAGCAGGTTCCGGCCGAAAAGCGCCATCAGACTGCCGCCGTTCATGGCCGCGCCGAAGGACAGGCCCACAGGCACGGACAGGGCCACGCAGATGCCGGTGACAAGCAGGGCGGCTTTGGTGCGGAAGATCCGGAATTTCTGGATCACGAACTGGGTGACCACCTCCAAAATGGAGATGACCGAGGTCAGCGCGGCGATGGCCGCCATGGTGAAAAACAGCAGGGACAGGGTACTGCCCACAACGGGCATATCCGAAAAGACCATGGGCAGGGTGATATACATCAGCCCCATGCCGCCCATGCCCAGCTCCGCCGTGGACACGCCGGAGACGGCGGCATAGTGAAACAGGGCGGGGAAGATGGCCAGGCCCACCATGAAGGTGAGAAGGCTGTCCAGAATGCAGATAACCGCCGTGGAGCGGAACAGATTGACTTTTTTCCCGGAGTAGGAGCCGTAGCAGATCATGGCCCCGCAGCCCAGGGACAGAGAGAAAAAGGCCTGACCCATGGCAGACAGCGCCCCGGACCAGGACATGGCGGAGAAATCCGGCCGGAGATAAAAGGCCAGACCTTCAGATACGCCCTCCCCCAAAAGCAGGGAGAAGCTGATGATGACCACCAGGATCACCAGCATGGTGGGCATGAGGATCTTGGAGGTCTTTTCGATGCCGCCGCGCACACCGGCCACCACAATGGCCAGGGCCAGCAGGGCAAATACCGCGGTGTGCAAAATCACGTCGCCCGCGTTGCCGGCAAAATGTTGAAACATTCCGGCGTTGCCCGCAAAGGAATTGAGGGAATACTTGACGGTGTATCCGCCCAGCACAAAGTAATAGCACATGATGAGCGCCGGGATCACCACCGCCGCCAGACCGAACCAGCCGCAGTTTTTGGCAATCTCCTTGTAGGCCGTCACCGGGTTGGCTCTGGCCCTGCGCCCGATGATGAACTCCGCCAGCATGGCCGCCGCGCCCACCAGCAGAATGCAGGCCAGGTACACGAACAGGTAGGCCGCGCCGCCGTTGGCGCTGGTCTTGTAGGGAAAGCCCCACAGATTGCCCAGACCCACCGCGGAACCTGCCGCCGCCAGCTCAAAGCCTATGCTTGTGCCGAAGCTCGTTTTCTTTTTTTCCACACGGTCACTCCTTCCAAAGCATTTTTTCGGATTTTATAATAAAATTATACTAAAAATAGTTCCATCCAACAACAGTTTTCCGCAAAAAGCACGGAAATTAAGCGTTTTTTACGAAATTACAGGGCCGTTTTTTACACAGCTGTCAATTGACAAAGCTTAAATTCAAATCAAAAAGGGTACAATCTTTGCAGATTGTACCCAAAGGAATCACTTTTTTCTCTTTTCAATGCGGATCAGGCCGGGTTCCTTGCTGCCGCCGGGGCAGAAGATAGAATCGTCATGGGACCAGCCGTGGTGGATGAGCCAGTATTCGGTCTCATCGTCGGGCGCGGCCAGATCCTCTTCCGTCAGCTCCACGTCCCGGTGCAACCGGGCGTAGTGGGCCGTCTCATAGTCCTGAAGCTCCTTGATGCTGAACTCCAGACCCAGCTCCCGGGCCACAGGCAGCAACACC
>SAMEA3663248__coassemble_90_pt1 | contig 37715 bp, 33 predicted proteins | sample SAMEA3663248__metabat2_low_PE_036 | metagenome-assembled genome bin SAMEA3663248 (sample SAMEA3663248) | pig gut metagenome | biome: pig gut; feature: pig-associated habitat; material: faeces | place: China | collected 2013 | reverse complement strand
CCCGCCCTCCGCCTCTATGGTGTCCAACATGCGCCTGAACCCGGAGGACTCGGTAGAGTCCGCCGTGGAGTACATCCGGGGTGTGATCAACGACGGGGACATCAAGCTCTCCGTGGGCGACCACATGGAGCCCAGCCCTATCTCCCGCACCGACTGCGAGGGCTGGAAGCGGGTGGCCTCCGCCGTGGCAGGCACCTGGCGAGGCTGCGTGGTGGCTCCCTACCTGATGGTCCAGTGTTCCGACAGCCGCCATTACCGCGATTTGTCTGACCGGGTGTACCGCTTCTCCGCCATGGACCTGACGGCGGAGGAACGCCATACCATCCACGGCAACAACGAGCATATCCGCCTGGAGACCGTCCATCACGCGGTGGAATTTTTCATGCGGGTCATGAAGCAGTGCTGAGCTGCTGACAAGCCCGGAAAAAGCGCGTTTGCGCGGGCCGCCCTTAGCCTCCCCTAACAGGGGAGGTGTCATTTGCAAAGCAAATGACGGAGGGGTTTAAAACCGTAGTGAAAGCCAACATAAGACCTATGTTATCGCGGCAGTGACTTCGTCAAACCCCTCAGTCACAGCAAAGCTGTGACAGCTCCCCTTTCAGGGGAGCCTTTGTGCGGGCCGCCCGCATTTCCGAGCAATGTTCAATATGATGCCAAAACCGGCTTTGCCAAAGGCAAAGCCGGTTTTGACGCTTATTTCTCGTTTTTGCCGCGGATCGCGCCCACCACAGCCATCACCGCGGGGAACAGCACGCCCGCCACGGGCCAGACGATCCAGGTCCGGTTCCAGCTGGCAACGGAAAAGCTCCAGGCCAGATACCCCGCTGTGACCAGCAGCCAGTACACCCCGGCCGCGGTAGAGGTCAGGCGGTTTTTCTTTTTCTCCTCCCGGGAATAATCCCCCTCCTGCAGCAGCATGTTGGCGGCGCCCCGCGTCATCCCCGCCAGGATCAGGAACACCACGCCCACGGCCACAATGACCAGCAGCAGGCACACGCAGAGGATGATGACCAGGTCATTCTCCGTGACGCAGAGCGCGCCGAACAGGGGCAGGACGCTGAGAATGCACAGCACCACGCCCAGAACGATCTGGGTGGAGCAGACAGCCGCGCAGCGCTCTTTGTATTCCCGCACCATGCCCGTGACCCCGTAGGCGGTGTCGATGTTCTCTTTCTCCAAAAATTCAAAGGGCTGGTTTTTCATGCCGTAGATAATGAAGATGCTGACGGCTCCCGCCACCAGAAGCAGCAGGATGATCAGACCGATGCCGCCGGCCGCGTTTTCGCTGAGGTTCAGTACGCCGTACTCGCTGAAGGCCCCCAGCATAATCAGCGCCACCGGGGAAATGATACACAGAAAGACCGCCAAAGCGATCCTGGGTGCCCAGTTCCGGCGGAAAGCCAGAAAGGCGCTGGCCGTCTCCATATCCACCCGGCGAAGGGGGCTGTCGGTTTCCTCTGCTCTCTCGGCAAGGGCCTCGCTGCCGTAATCCATATCGTCTTTTAATAAATAGTCTGTGCTGACGCCGAAAAGCCGGCTCATCTCCAATATCCGCTGGATATCCGGCACGGACTGCGCGCCCTCCCATTTGGATACCGCCTGCCGGGACACCCCCAGCTTCTCCGCCAGCTCCTCCTGGGACCAGCCGTTTTTCTTGCGCAGTTCAATGATCTTGTCTGCCAATATCATGTTGTCCTCTCCTTTGCTTTGTTGTGGCCAAAGCATAGCATGAAACGGCGTTGCATGCCATCAAGCGGGCCGGTCGATTTGTCAACCGGCGGTTGCAATGTCTATCTTACGCGGGAAAACCCGGCTTGGCAAGAAAAAACTGTTGACAGGGGAGAAGAAAGGTGTATAATGACAACTGAACATATGAACGATTGTTCAAATGAATGATTTCGGAGGACGAGAGCATGAAGAAAAGCTATAAGATCGAAGTGGACTGCGCCAACTGCGCCAACAAGATGGAACTGGCCGCGAAAAAGACCGAGGGCGTGAAGGACGCGGTGGTCAATTTTATGGCCCTGAAGATGAACGTGGAGTTTGAAGAGGGCGCGGACGTGAAAGCGGTCATGCAGAATGTGCTCAAAGCCTGCAAAAAGGTGGAGAGCGACTGCGAGATCTTCTTCTGACCATGAATAAGAAGCAGAAAAGGATGCTGCGGCGTATCATTCTTGCCGCCGCGCTGCTGATCCTGTTTTCCCTGTTGCCTGTGGAGGGCTGGCTCCGCTTTGCCCTGTTCATGATCCCCTATTTTCTCATCGGCTACGATATTCTTTGGGACGCGGTCAAGGGTATAAAGAATCTGCAGCCCTTTGACGAAAACTTCCTGATGGCCGTGGCCACGGTGGGCGCCATCGCCCTGGGGGATTACAAAGAGGGCGTGGCGGTCATGCTCTTTTACCAGATCGGCGAGCTGTTTCAGAGCTACGCCGTGGGCAGAAGCCGCCGGAGCATCAGCCAGCTCATGGACATCCGCCCGGACTATGCCAACATTGAGGGCGAAAACGGCCAGCTGGAGAAGGTGGACCCGGACGAGGTGCCGCTGGGCAGCATTATTGTGGTGCAGCCCGGGGAGAAGGTGCCCATCGACGGCGTGATCGAAGAGGGAGAGTCTACCCTGGATACCGCCGCCCTCACCGGCGAGAGCGTGCCCAGAGACGCAGCCCCCGGGGACGAGGTCATCAGCGGCTGCATCAACCTGACGGGCGTTCTGCGCATCAGAACCACAAAGGAGTTCGGCGAATCCACCGTGTCCAAAATTCTGGAGCTGGTGGAGAATGCAAGCTCCCGGAAATCCCGGTCGGAAAACTTCATCTCCCGCTTTGCCCGGGTCTATACCCCCGCCGTGTGCTTCTCTGCCCTGGCCCTGGCGGTGCTGCCGCCTCTGGTGCGGATCGTTATGGGCATTCCGGCGGAATGGGGCGACTGGGTCTACCGGGCCCTGACCTTCCTGGTCATCAGCTGCCCCTGCGCCCTGGTCATCAGTATTCCCCTCAGCTTTTTCGCCGGCATCGGCGGGGCCAGCAGCGCGGGCGTGCTGATCAAGGGCTCCAACTACATGGAGACCCTGGCCCAGGTGAAAACCGTGGCCTTTGACAAGACCGGCACCATGACTCAGGGGGTCTTTGAGGTCAGCGGCATCCACCACAGCAGCATGGAGGAGGCGGAGCTTCTGGAATACGCCGCCCTGGCGGAGAGCTATTCCAGCCACCCCATCAGCCAGAGTCTGCGCCGGGCCTGGGGCGGCGAGCCGGACAAAAACCGGGTCTCTGACGTGACCGAGCTCAGCGGCAAGGGCCTGACCGCCAGGGTGGACGGAAAGACCGTTGCCGTGGGCAACGCAAAGCTCATGGAGCTGCTGGGCGTGGAATATAAAGAATGTCACAGCGTGGGCACGGTGGTCCATGTGGCGATCGACGGGGCCTACGCCGGCCATATTCTGATCGCCGACATGCTCAAACCCACGGCCAAGAGCGCTGTCGCCGCCATGAAGGCGGCGGGGGTGAAAAAGACCGTCATGCTCACCGGAGACGCCCACGCCGTGGCCGCCCAGACTGCGGGCGAGCTGGGCGCGGACGCGTTTTACGCCGAGCTTCTGCCCGGCGACAAGGTGGACCGGGTGGAAAAGCTGCTGGCAGAAAACCAGGGCAAGGAAAAGCTGGCCTTTGTAGGCGACGGCATCAACGACGCGCCGGTGCTGTCCCGGGCGGACGTGGGCATCGCCATGGGCGCGCTGGGCTCCGACGCGGCCATTGAGGCGGCGGACGTGGTGCTGATGGACGACGACCCCATGAAGATCGCCAAGGCCATCAATATCGCGAAAAAGTGCATCCGCATTGTATATGAAAACATCGTTTTTGCCATTGCCGTGAAGCTGGCCTGCCTGGTGCTGGGCGCTCTGGGCATCACCAACATGTGGGCTGCCATCTTTGCCGACGTGGGCGTGATGGTCATCGCGGTGCTCAACGCCATCCGTGCCCTGCGGGTGAAAAATTTGTGAGAAAGGAAAAAGTTGATGACACATGACCACAGCAGCGAATGCTGCGAAGCCGTGGAGGTACACGAGGACCTGCTGAAGCTCGTGCGGGAGAAGCTGCCGTCGGAGGAGAGCCTGATGGACCTGGCCGAGCTGTTCAAGGTTTTCGGCGACTCCACCAGGATCAGAATATTGTTCGTGCTCTTCGAGGCCGAGGTCTGCGTCTGCGACCTGGCGGAGGCGCTGAACATGACCCAGTCCGCCATCTCCCATCAGCTTAGTATTCTCAAACGCAACAAGCTGGTCAAGAGCCGCCGGGAGGGCAAGTCCATGTTCTACTCCCTGGCCGACGACCATGTGCGCACCATTGTCAGCCAGGGCATGGAGCATATTGAAGAATAAGGCGGAAAAGCTTCGTGTGCCGCAAGGCTGACCGTTGCACAAACAGGAAAACTGTGGTACAATAGCAAAAAAAGCGGAGCTGATCACTGTGACGGATAATGATCTGAAAAAACTGAACCGGACCGAGCTGCTGGAGCTGTTGGTGGAGCAGAGCAAGAAAATTGACCAGCTCCAGGCCCAGCTGGACGAGGCAAACCGGAAGCTGGCTGACCGGCAGATCGAGATCGACAAGGCCGGGTCCATTGCCGAGGCGTCCTTGCGCCTCAGCGGTGTGTTTCAAGCGGCCGAGGAGGCTGCGGAGCAGTATCTGGAGAACATCCGGCGCCTCAGCGGCGAGCAGGAGAAGGTCTGCGCCCGCATGGAAGAGGAGAGCAAAAAGAAGGCCCGCGCCATGCTGCTGAAAACCGAAGAGCGCTGCCGCGCCCGGGAGCGGGAGGCCGACGCCTATTGGGACAGCATCTCCGATAAGCTGCAGAAGTTTTACGACGACCACGAGGGCCTGTACCAGCTGCTTCAGCACAGCATGAGAAAGCCGGAAGAGAATAAAAGCGAATAATCGATTTAAAACGCCGCGGAGGACCCGCGGCGTTTTTTGCTCACAGAACCATGGAAAGGCTCCCCTGTGTAAGGGGAGCTGTCAGCCGTTAGGCTGACTGAGGGGTTGCTCAGAAAGCAGTGGAACAATCCCCCAGCCTCGCATCCGCTCGGCAGCCCCCTTTACACAAGGGGGCCTTTGGAGCGCCCAACAGCCGCATCTGCGGCGGCAGTGCATATGGGTGATACTGCCTTTAGGACGAAAGAAAATTTTTTGCAATTCCCTATTGACAAATCGCAATGCGTGCATTATTGTGTTAATCAGCTAATACAATAATACACAGGAGGTGCGGTATGGAATGGACTTTCAGCGCTGACCTGCCCATCTATTCTCAGCTGGTGGCCCAGATCAAGCTGGCCATCGTGTCGGGCGTATATTTGCCCGGGGAACGGCTGGCGCCGGTGCGGGAGCTGGCCATGGACGCGGGCGTGAACCCCAACACCATGCAGCGGGCTTTGCAGGAGTTGGAGCGGGAAGGTATGGTGTACACCCAGCGCACAAGCGGAAGATTTGTTACGGAGGATACAAAAGTGATCGAGAGCGCGAAGAAATTACTTGCGGAAAGGGAAATCAAAAGCTTCCTGGCGCAGATGAGCCGTTTGGGTTATCCCAAAGAGGAAATTGTCTCGCTGCTTGAGGCGAGTATAGAGGAGGAAAAGAACAATGGCGACATGGGAATGTAAGAGCCTTTGCAAGCGCTACGGCAAGGTGCAGGCGCTGGACAATGTGAGCTTTTCGATAGAGCCGGGGCGGGTCGTGGGCCTGCTGGGCCCCAACGGCAGCGGCAAGACCACCCTGATCAAGCTGGCCAACGGTCTGCTGACGCCCACAGGCGGTGAGCTGCTGATCAACGGCCAGAAGCCGGGCAAGGCCACCCGGGCCCAGGTTTCTTATCTGCCGGACCGGCCCTGCCTGCCGGAATGGATGAGCGCGGAAAAGCTGCTGAATATGTTTTCCGACTTCTACGCAGATTTCCAGCAGGACAAGGCCCGGGAGATGCTGGAGAAACTGGGCATAGACCCGAAGCAGAAAATCAAGCAGATGTCCAAGGGCACCCGGGAAAAGGTGCAGCTGATCCTGGTGATGAGCCGGAAGGCGGAGCTGTATCTGCTGGATGAACCCATCGGCGGCGTGGACCCGGCCACCAGAGACTATATTTTAGAGACCATTATCCGGAACTATAACCCCTCGGCCAGCGTTGTCATCTCCACCCACCTGATCGCCGATGTGGAGCAGGTGCTGGACGATGTGATCTTTATCAACCACGGCCAGATCGTGCTCAAATCCTCTGTGGATGACATCCGGGAGCAGCAGGGCAAGAGCGTGGACGCCTATTTCAGGGAGGTATTCAGATGTTAGGAAAACTGTTGAAGCATGAGTTTCGGGCCACGGCCCGCACCATGCTGCCCATGTTCGGCGTGGTGCTGGTACTGTCGCTGCTGGCCAACCTGGGCTTCGCGCAGATCGCGGACACGGATAACGGCGCGCTGGATATCCTGTTCGGCCTGTTTATTATGGCCTTTTTCCTGGGCCTGTTTACCATGGGCGTCATGGCCATGGTGGTGATGATCCAGCGCTTTTATAAAAATGTCCTGGGCGACGAGGGCTATCTGACCCTGACCCTGCCGGTGAATGTGCATGAGATTATCTGGTCCAAGCTCATTGTCTCCTTCGTGTGGTTTCTGGCCACCGGGCTGATCGCCATCGCGGCGATATTTGTCGCAGTGTTCACCCTCACTTATACCGAATTTGGCGAGATGTTCCGCAGTATGCCCTCCTTCAGCGAAATGCTGCGGCTGTTCTTTGAAAAGACCGCCATTACACCCTGGCAGCTTACCGGCGCAATTGCGCAGTTTGCGGCCATGATCATCCTCAGCTCCCTGACGGTCTGCCTGCACTTCTACGCGTCCATGGCTCTGGGCTACAGCTTTTCCAACAACAAGGTGCTGTTGTCGGTGGTGTTCTTCATTGCCATCAGCTTTTTCTTCTCTTTTGTCAGCTCCCTTCTGGGTATTTTCGCTGACGGCTTGGCAATGACCGTAACGGTGGAGGCGGGCAGCTCTGTCATGGCGACGCTGCAGGAGCTCTCTCTGGGTTCCATGATCTACACCCTAATCGAAGGCGTGGTTTTGTACCTGCTGACCACATACTGCCTGAAAAACCGGCTGAACCTGAGCTGAACTGCAAGGAAAACCACAAAGAAAAGCTGTCATCCTTTTGTCTGGGATGACAGCTTTTTTCAGTTCAGCTCGTCCAGCTTAAAGCCCTCGCCGTGGACCTCGGTGGAATCCATCACAAAGGTGAAGGCGGCGGGGTCGGTCTGCTTGATGAGCCGCAGGGTCTGGGAGAGGACGTTGCGGCGGGTGACGGTGATGACGATCTGTTTGTTGTCCTTGGTATAGCCTCCGATGGCGGGGATGATGGTGGAGCCCCGGTCGGTATAGGTGTTCAGCACCTCTGTTACCTTATCGCCCCGGTCCGTGACCACATAGATCACCTTGGCGTAATCCACGCCCTGGGCCATGGCGTCAATAAGCTTTGAGGAGATAAAAATGGTGATGGCGGAGTACAGCGCCACTTCAATGTCCCGGAAGATGAGCACGGCAATGGCCACAACAGTGGCATCTATGATCATCAGCAGAGTACCGCTGGGGATATTGGGGAAGACCCGCTTTAACAGCAGGGCCAGCAGGTCAGTACCGCCGGTGCTGATGCCACGGAGAAACAGCATCCCTATGCCAAGTCCTGTGACTACGCCGCCGCAGCAGGCGGCCAGCAGGGGATTGTTGGTATAGGCGGGGAGAAAGGCCGCGCTCAGGTCAATGAATACGGACAGCAGCACTGTGGAGATCAGCGTAAAAATTAATGAGCGTTTCCCCAGAATGCGCCAGGCGCAGAGCAGCAGGGGAATGTTCAGCGCCAGCGTCCAGATACTGACCCGGATGGGCGTGATATAGGCCAGAGCGATGGCCAGACCGGAAACGCCGCCGGGGGCGATGTCGTTGGGCTCAATAAAAACAGAGAGGGCAGCGCCCACCAGCGCCGTGCCGATAATGGTAAAAACCACGTCGATCAGAAAATTTTTAGCCGAAGAAGGATCAAACAGACGCTTCATTTTATCACCTGTAGTTATGCAGAATGATTTATTCTATCATATTATCTGACAAATGCCAAGGCTTTAACCTGCGGGGCTCATCCCCACAGCAGCCGGCAGATCCAGGCGGAGGAAATGAAGCAGGCCAGATCGGCGCAGAGGGCGGCGGGCACGGCCCAGCGGCTGTTTTTTACCCCGGCGGCGGCAAAATACACGGCGATAACGTAAAAAGTGGTCTCGCTGGAGCCGATCATGACGGCGGCTGTGCGGCCAATGAGGGAGTCCGCCCCGTACTGCCCGATCAGCTCTGTGGCCGCGGCCAGCGCCCCGCTGCCGGACATGGGCCGCAGCAGCAGAAGCAGGGCGGTCTCCTCCGGTATGCCCAGAAGCCGGAAAACAGGGGACAGAAACCGGCCCAGCGGCTCAACCAGGCCGCTGGCACGCAGCAGGCTGATGGCGGGAAACAAAACCAGCAGGGCGGGCAGAATGTCCAGCACCACCCGCAGGCCCTTCTTTGCCCCGCAGACCATGGCCTCATAGATGTCTACGCCCCGAAAAGCCGCGACGATGCAGACACAGCAGATCAGCACCGGAGCCATCAGGTCCAGAAAGGGCTTCATGGCCAAAGCCGCCGCAGCCCGGCGGCAGCGCCCAGCCCGGCGCACAGGGAGATGACGGTGCTGACCCAAACGGCGGCGGTGATGTCAAAGGGCGAAACAGCTCCCTGAGCGGCCCGGACCGCCGCAATGGTGGAGGGGATGAGCTGGATGGAAGCGGTGTTCAGCACCACCAGCAGACACAGCTCGTCCTGCGCCCCCAGCCTGGCCAAACCTTTGGCGGCCCGGATCCCCGCCGGCGTGGCGGCGTTGCCCAGCCCCAGAAGATTTGCGCTCACATTCTGGCTCAGCGCGGACATCGTGGCGCTGTCCCCGGCGGCGTGGGGGAAAAGCCTGCCCAGAAGGGGCCGGAGCGCGTTGGACAGGGCCGGGGCCATGCCGCAGCGCTCCATCACTTCCATTACAGCGCTCCAAAGGCAGATCCCGCACCCGGCGGAAAGAAGGAACTGAGCAGCCTTTTCCGCCCCCGCAAACAGAGCGGAACCGGTTTCCATGCTTGTCCCAAAAAAGAAAGAAAAGAGCGTCGATAATAAGAATATTGCCAAAAGGAAAAACGAAAACAAAAAAACACCATCCTTTTTATGTAAATTTTTATGTAAATATTAAATTTTTGTTGCAAATGAAAAATTTTATTTACATTGTCGAATATTGGTGGTATGATGCAAATGCTGGAGTGTAGCTATTGGAAAAGGAGAAAAAAGCAATGAAATCAACTGGAATTGTTCGCAAGGTCGATGAACTCGGCCGCATCGTTCTGCCTATCGAGATGCGCCGCACGTTGGACATCGCAGAGAAAGATGCATTGGAAATATATGTTGACGGAGATAACATTATTCTCCGCAAGTATCAGCCCACCTGCATTTTCTGCGATAACGCAAAGAACGTGATCAACTTCAAGGGCAAGAATGTCTGCCCGGACTGCATCGCAAAGCTGAGAGCAAAGCTTTGATCTGTACAAACGAAAATCCCCGCTGTTTATTTCTGAACAGCGGGGTTTCTTTATGCTCAACTTTATTCCAGACTGCCGCAGGCCAATTCACCGTCGATAAAGACGGCCTTCAGATTCAGATCCTCATCCAGCACCAGCAGATCGGCGCATTTGCCCACGTCCAGAGAGCCAATGGAGTCGAACATGCGGATGGCCCGGGCGGGGGCCTCGGTCATGGCGGTGACGGCGGCCTCCAGAGGCATACCGTAGGACACCACGTTTTTCAGCTCGTCCAGCAGATTGGTGGAGGAGCCGGCGATGGTGCCGTCCAGCAGGGTGGCCTTGCCGTCTTTCACCACAATGGGCTGTCCGGCCAGGTCGTAGTGCCCGTCGGTGAGACCGGCGCAGCGCAGAGAGTCGCTGATGATGACCAGACGCTCGCCGAACATCTTGTGCACGGCCAGGATCACGGCGGGATGGATATGGATGCCGTCGCAGATCAGCTCCGCTCTGGCCCCGGCGGCAAAGGCCGCGCCCACAAGGCCCGGGTCCCTGTGGTGGAGGGGAGGCATGCCGTTGAAAAGATGGGTGGCATGGGTGGCCCCGGCGGCAAAACCGGCCATGGCGGTGTCAAAATCCGCGGTGCTGTGGCCCAGAGACACGGTGCAGACCTTGGAGGCTTCGCGGATAAAGTCCGTCATGCCCTCCAGCTCCGGGGCCACGGTGATGAGCCGGATCTTCCCGCCGCTGAGCTCGTTTAAGCGGTGGAACATGTCGATATCCGGTAGACGCAGATTCTCCGCCGCCTGCGCGCCCCGCTTCTTATAGGAAAGGAAGGGTCCTTCCATGTGTACGCCCGCGCATTTGGCCCCGTCTGCGGGCCGTTCAAAGCCCCGGATGTTGTTCATCACCTGCACCAGCGCCGCTTCCGGAATGGTCATGGTGGTGAAGCAGAAGGAGGTGACGCCGTGGCTGCAATAGTACTGGGAGAGGGCGGGGATCTCCTCCGCCGCGCAGTCGCTGGCGTCCAGCCCGGCAGCGCCGTGGGTATGCACGTCGATAAAGCCGGGCACCACATAGGCGCCCTTGGCGTCCAGGCCCGGGCCGGGGGTGAAGCCGGTGATGGTCCGGGAAAATTCAATGGAGCCGGTCTCAAAATGACCGCCGCGAAAAACTTTTGCGTTATTGATCAGCATGAGAAAACCCTCCTGTGTTATTAATTATTCAATATAATTATCATATCATTTTTACATCTCAGCGTCAAACGAAGAACAGAAAAAACCAGAGACTTTTTGCATAAAGTCTCTGGTTTCTTTATGTGCAGTTTTGCTTACTTGCCCACGGACTCAAATTCCTCCACAATCTCCTTTTCGGGGGCGGGCGTCAGCAGGCTGACGGCCACAATGGCGATGCAGGCCGCGATAAAGGCGGGCAGCAGCTCATAGATGTTCCAGGCTCCGCCCAGAGGACGGACAAGATACTTCCAGATAAACACCACCGCGCCGCCGGTGACCAGCCCGGCCAGGGCGCCGTAACGGTTGCAGCGCTTCCAGAACAGGGCGAAGAGCATCACGGGGCCGAAGGCCGCGCCGAAGCCGGCCCAGGCAAAGGAGACAATGCCGAAAACGGAGCTGCCGGGGTCGCGGGCGAAGAGTACGCCCAGCACCGCGACGGCCAGCACGGTGACGCGGGCGATGAGCATCTCCTGCTTGTTGGAGAGCTTCAGGTGGAACACGCCCTGGAGCAGGTTGTGGGAGATGGCGGAGGCGGCGGCCAGAAGCTGGGCGTCGGCGGTGGACATGGTGGAGGCCAGAATACCGGCCAGCACCAGACCGGCCAGCAGGGCGGCCAGAACGCCGTTTTGCCCCAGCAGGGAGGCAATGTGGACAATGACGGCCTCGGCGGAGGAGGCACTTTCAAAGGTGGTGATGGCCCCCACGCGGCTCATGGCAAAGCCCACAATACCCACGATGATGGCCACGGTCATGGAGATGACCACCCAGGTCTCGCCCACCCGGCGGGAGATGTTCAGCTTCTCCTCGTCCTTGATGGCCATGAAGTGGTTGAGAATATGGGGCATGCCGAAGTAGCCCAGGCCCCAGGCCAGGGTGGAGACAATGCTGAGAAAACCGTATTTCCCGGGAACGGCAGAGCTGATGCTGGTGCTGGCGGTCATGCTCAGATACCCGGGGACGGACCGGGCGTTTTCCACCACGGCGGCCCAGCCGCCGGCCGCGTTGATGCCGAACAGCAGAATGACCACCAGAGCCACGGTCATGACGATGCTCTGGATCAGGCTGGTGACGCTGGCCGCCATAAAGCCGCCCATTGCGCAGTAGCCCACGATGACGGCAGCACTGACCAGCATGGCCGCCATGTAGTCCACATCAAAAAGGTTGGTGAACAGCTTGCCGCAGGCGGCAAAGCCGGAGGCGGTATAGGGGACAAAGAAAACGATGATGATCAGCGCGGCGATCCCCTCGATGAGACCGCTCTTGTCCCGGAAGCGGTGGGCAAAGAAATCGGGGATGGTGATGGCGTCCACTTTCACTGAGTAGCAGCGCAGCCGCTTGGCCACGATCAGCCAGTTCAGGTATGTACCCACAGCAAGGCCAATGACCGTCCACGCGGCGTCGGCCAGGCCGCAGAAATAGGCAAGACCGGGCACGCCCATCAGCAGCCAGCTGCTCATGTCGGAGGCCTCCGTACTCAGAGCCACCACAATAGGTCCCAGCTTGCGCCCGCCCAGATAGAAATCGGCGGAGCTGTTGTTGCGTTTGGAGTAAAACGCGCCGATGGCCAGCATACCCAGCAGGTATACGATAATGGAAATGAGAATGTAAATAGAAGCGTTCATGATGATCTCGCCTTTCTGTGAGGATGCTGATAAGTATAAACCCATGGTCGGAATAGACAAGGGCCAAATGGGCGCTTTTCTCTTGCTTTTTGCTGTTTTTTGCGTATAATATTAATGCGCTTAATTTTATTCATATTAACATGAAAGAAATTCATATAAAGGCGGACGGGAAATGAACATACAGAAATATCAGGCCTTCATCACCGTGGTGGAGCAGGGGAGCCTGACCAGAGCGGCGGAGGAGCTGGGCTGCACCCAGTCCGCCGTCAGCCACAGCATCAACAGTCTGGAGGAGGAGCTGGGCTTTGCCCTTCTCAAGCGGAGCCGGGCGGGGATCAAACTGACCGGAGAGGGAGAGCGGATGGTCCCGGCCGTGCGGGACCTGCTGGGCAGCGCGGAGCGGCTGAAGCAGACGGCCTCTGCCATTCGGGGCCTGGAGAGCGGCACTGTCCGCATCGGCGCTTTTACCTCTGTGGCTGTCCACTGGCTGCCGGCGCTGCTCAAGGAGTTCCAGCAGGACTACCCCCGGGTGGATTTCAGGCTGTTAAACGGCGACTATCACGATGTGGAGCAGTGGCTCCAGGACGGCAGCATCGACATCGGCTTTGTGAATGTGCCCTGCGCGCTGGACTGTGAGTGTATCCCGCTGATGGAGGACCGGCTGCTGGCCATATTGCCAAGGGGCAGCCGCTTTGAAAACTACCCCAAATTCCCCCTGGTGGAGTGCGAGACGGAGCCCTTCATCAGTCTGCTGCAAAGCTCCGACCACGACGCCCGCCGGGCTCTGGAGGCCGCCGGGGTAAAGCCCAACGTCCGTTTTTACACCAAGGACGATTACGCCATCATCGCCATGGTGGAGCAGGGCCTGGGCATGAGCATCATGCCGGAGCTGCTGCTCAAAGGCCGGCACGACAATGTGCAGGTGCTGCCCCTGATCCCGGAGGCCAGGCGCGTCATCGGCATCGCCATCGCCGCCGGGGAGAAGGCCGGGCCCGCCACACGTCGCTTTGCCGACTATGTGGTCCGCTATGTGACGGAGGCAAGGGAAGCGTGATTTGCCGCTGATCTGGTCCGGACGATTTGCGCTGAATATGTTAATTATCATACAATAGGGTTTGACTTTAGCCCAGTAGAAGAGTAAAATAGAGCGAGCTGAACAAAACTATAAATAATTGAGGTGTTTTGATGTACAAGGTCGTAACCAAAAGATTTCTGAACGAGGCAAAAACCATCTGCCTCTTCGAGATCCATGCCCCACGGGTAGCGCGTCACGCCCAGGCGGGTCAGTTTGTCATCTTCCGTCTGGATGAGCAGGGCGAGCGTGTCCCCGTCTCTGTGGCCGGCTGGGACAGGGAAAAGGGCACCGTCACCGTCATGGTGCAGGCGGCCGGACGCACCACAAAGATGCTCCACACCGTGGAGGAGGGAGATTATATCTCCGACTTTGTGGGTCCCCTGGGCAAGGCTACCGAGATGGACGGCCTGCAGAAGGTCTGCGTGGTCGGCGGCGGCGTGGGCTGCGCCATTGCCTACCCCATCGCCAAGGAGATGCACAAGCTGGGCATCGACGTGACCTTCATTGCCGGTTTCCGCAGTGCGGACATCGTCATCCTGAAGGAAGAGCTGAAGGCAGCCTCCGACAAGCTCATCATCTGCACGGACGACGGCAGCTACGGCGAAAAGGGCTTCACCACCCAGTACCTCCAGCGGGAGATCGAGGCCAATATCGCCGAGGGCAAACTCCAGTTTGACCGGGTCATCGCCATCGGCCCGGATATCATGATGAAATTTCTGGCCGACGTCACCCGCCCCTACGGGATCAAGACCATCATTTCCCTGGACCCCATCATGGTGGACGGCACCGGCATGTGCGGCGGCTGCCGCGTCATCGTAGGCGGCGAGACCAAGTTCGCCTGCGTGGACGGCCCGGACTTTGACGCCCATGAGGTGGATTTCGACTCCCTCCTCAAGCGCGCCGCTTTCTATAAAGACGAGCAGGATGAGGCTGCTCAGCACATCTGTAAAATGACGGGAGGAAAACGCAATGGCTAATATGAAGATGCAGAAAAATCCCATGCCGGAGCAGGATCCTCTGGTAAGGAACAAGAATTTTGACGAGGTGGCCCTGGGCTACACCGCCGAGATGGCCATGGACGAGGCAAAGCGCTGCCTCAACTGCAAGAACTCCCTGTGCCGCACCGGCTGCCCGGTGTCCGTGCGCATCCCTGAGTTTATCGCCAAGGTGGCCGAGGGCGACTTTGACGCCGCTTACGACATCATCACCTCCACCAACTCCCTGCCCGCCGTCTGCGGCCGCGTCTGCCCCCAGGAGAAGCAGTGCGAGAGCAAGTGCGTCAGAGGCATCAAGGGCGAGAGCGTGGGCATCGGACGTCTGGAGCGCTTTGTGGCCGACTACCACATGGCCAAAGAGGACAAGCCCGCCGTCACCGCGCCCGAATCCAACGGACACAAGATCGCCGTCATCGGCTCCGGCCCTGCGGGCCTGACCTGCGCTGGCGACCTGCGCAAGATGGGCTATGACGTGACCATTTTTGAGGCTTTCCACAAGGCTGGCGGCGTTCTGGTCTACGGCATCCCCCAGTTCCGTCTCCCCAAGGAGATCGTGGCCGCCGAGATCGAAAACCTGAAGGCCATGGGCGTCGTGATCGAGAACAACGTGATCATCGGCAAGTCCCTGACCGTGGACGAGCTGTTCGAGGACGGCTATGAGGCCGTATTCATCGGCTCCGGCGCTGGTCTGCCCCAGTTTCTGCACATCCCCGGCGAGAATCTGCTGGGCGTGTACTCCGCAAACGAGTTCCTCACCCGCGTGAACCTGATGAAGGCCTACCGGGACGATTACGATACGCCCATCAAGAAGTTCAACCGCGTAGCCATCGTGGGCGGCGGCAACGTGGCCATGGACGCGGCCCGTGTGGCAAAGCGTCTGGGCGCGGAGCATGTGTACATCACCTATCGCCGCGGCAAGGACGAGCTGCCTGCCCGTAAGGAAGAGGTGGAGCACGCAGAGCCCGAAGAGATCGAGTTCATGCTGCTCAATAACCCCATCTCCATCAAGGGCGACGAGAACGGCCATGTGGTAGGCATCGAGCTGCAGAAGATGGAGCTGGGTGAGCCGGACGAGAAGGGCCGCCGCCGTCCCGTCCCCGTAGAGGGCTCCAACTGGGTGCTGGACTGCGACGCGGTGGTCATCGCCATCGGCACCAGCCCCAACCCCCTGATCCGCAGCACCACCAAGAACCTGAATACCACCAAGAAGGGCGGTATCGAGGCGGACGAGAACGGCCAGACCTCCCGCGAGGGCGTCTTTGCCGGCGGCGACGCCGTGACCGGCGCGGCCACCGTCATCCTGGCCATGGGCGCAGGCAAAACCGGCGCAAAGAGCATCGACAAGTACATCAAGAGCAAGAAAAAGTAAGATAAACGATCCCCCCGGTGTACCGGGGGGATTTTCATTCCCGCTGGGTTTAATAAAATGAATGAAGGGGAAGGAAATCCGGCTGTACCAGACTCCTTCCCCTCTTTGCTTTGCTGTTTTGCTTTAAACTCCGTTATTGATTATGGATAGTGGATCAGAGATTTGATTCACGCTTGATGAGCATATACTCTTTTTCTTTTTCCTCTGAGGGACTGATGGCATCAAGTGCTGCCGCAAAATGGTTCAGATCCTCATCAGATACATTTTCAAGCTCCTTGAAGAATGCGTCAAAAATCTGTTCCTGTAAATCAGAAGCTCTGTCATTATAAAACTTTCGGCCCAGATCTGACGGCTTCAGGATGATATTCTTGCGATTGTTGACCATTTGGTATTTTTCAATCAATCCGTAAGAACACAAGGTCTTTGAAATCTTTGAAAAAGAACTGCTTGGGATCATCAAGCGTTCCGAAAGCTGCGCCATGCTGGAATCATCGTTCTCATGCTCAATAATATATTCCAGCACTTCCCATTCGACTATGCTCATGGAGATGTCGCCAAATTTTTCTGTTTTGGCATTCATTACGCGCGCGAATGCATTTCTATGCCTGACAATTGATTCAATCAGGTGCCGATAGCGCCCCATCCAACTAACACTGGCCACGGGAAACACCTCACGATAGTTTTTTTATCAGATTATTCTTTTTATCGTGTTTTGTCAAGAACAGAAACGCTTACTACCTTGGACAGAGGATCATCCCAGGAACAGGCTTCCTCGGGTCATTGTATTCGCACAAGTCATGATGGTATAGAGAAGACCGAACAGAATACCCGACAGATAGATGTTGCCGGTCTTCTTGAACAACTTGCGGCTGATGACAGTTGCGGCGGGAATCATGACGACCAGCGGGAATAGATTATAAATACGCATGGGGTTCCAGACAAAGGCGCCCTTCAAATCAATAATTGCATACTGAATGATGATTATTGTAAGAATACCGATCACATTCCCAATGCAGGAAAGCGCCGCAGACTGCCATTCCTTCATGTTGTCTATCCGGTTGAAACTGTTTACCGCTGCGGAATTGACAAGATAGAAAACGAGGAATGGGATCATATATATGACAGTATAAACAATGTTCTCGGCGTTAAATACTTTTACGGCGATCATCCAGAATCTGAAGTCGGTGGTAAACGCCCAATCTGCAAAAAAGGTTATCACATAAATTCCGGTGATCACACTTATTGCCAGAAGGAGAGACTTCCAAAGCAATTTGCCCGGGATAATAAGCCCAAGCTTCGAGGGAGTCTGCCCGGCCTTCTTTCCGTAAAGATGATAGCTGAGGAAGAAGACCAGCCCAATGCAAAGACCAACGATTCCGGTCCATACAGAAAGCTCATTGGTGTTTGGCTGGCCGAAGAAATGGTTCCAGACGTGAGGAATGTCGCTCACATAAGTTTCAGCAGTCCCCTGACCGATCCACCAGAACATGACCGGCATTACCAGCAACGGAGGGATAACTGCGCACACTACCCATCCAGCGGCAAAAATCAATTTTCCTTTTTTATCTTTAGGGCCGGGATTTGGCGGAAGCAGTTCTGTTGTCTCCAGTTCACTGAAATAGGGCGTTTTCATTAACAGACAGGCAAAAGGCACGATGAACATAAAGATCCCGATAAGACCAAGCAGGTTAAACAGTTCTTTCACGAACCACACCTGATTGGAGGGCTCAATATATTCGTGGCCGGAGGGTACACCGAATGCGGTATAAAAGAACTCAACACAGTCATATGCGCCATCATAAGAAAAGGAGTTCAGCGGATGGATCTGATCCGGGACATAAATGACACGGAAAGATTCCTCCCCTTCGACTTCACCATAATAATACTTGCCGTTTTCAACGTCCTCATCATCACCTACGAGATCGCCGACCTGGTTTATGAACAATTTCGCACGGTCTTCGCTGAGATAATAGTGGGGATTGCCTTCTTCATTGGTCCAGAACCATTCATCATTATATCCGGCAACAAGTCCGTATTTAATGTCAATGGGAATGGGCGTGTTTTCATCGGCGGATTCAGAAGCACTTCCATCATGTACGCCGCCTTTGACAAGAGAATCAGCGTCAAGTCTCTCCGTGCTGGGATACAGGCCCCAATAGGTGTGATAGGGCTCACATCCCATGTTCAACACTGCGGAAATCGGATTCTCACCCAGCCCCATGTATTCCCGGTTCAGATAATAGGTTACAGTGTCATTGCAGTGAAAGCCGCCCATTGAATGTCCCTGGAGGCCGATCTTGTCCATATCAATATAATCAAGTGTAGCCATTAAATATTCAAGGGTGTGGATCATGCAGGTATAGCGGTCGGTTGAGTCAATCGTGCCGTTATCGCCGTTTTCCACGCTGGAAAGGCCGTGGCAGTAGGAATCAATCGTGCAGACGACAAAGCCTCTGCGGCTTAGCTCAACATAGTTTTGCGCCTGCATTTCCTTGCTGTTATAGCTGCCGTGACACACAAGGATCAGCGGCAATTTGTTTTCCGCGGAAGCATCTTTTGGGGTATAAAGGACTGCGTTTACATTCTGTCCTTCAGGCGCGGCAATGTTGATCTTGGTTACTCTTACCTTACCCCAATCCGACGCGATCGCAGACGAAAAAATCATGCTGATGACGATCAGTATCAATGAAACACTGAGCCAGAATTTATAAGTTTTCTTTCCTTTCATTTTTTTCCCTCCCAATAACGCGTTTTGTTTTCTGTATATAATGGTCTGCCCAAGTTGCTGGCCTTTGCACTGTCCTCCTCTCTTGGAAAAAGATTCTGGGAGACCAAAATAATCTCTTTGAGGTTAATATCGTTTCTACAGAACTAATTTAATCTACAAGTGAATAATACACCGGCGCGTAGATAAATTCAATTATCTTTTCCTACAATTCTCCTGAGATAGATTTATATATATTGCCAGAGTTTTCCCTGCCTATCCGTGTAAGTTGATGATGATTCAAGTGGAAAGAGCGGGGCTCCGCTGGCGATATGTTCAAATTTGCCTGCGGGGGTGAAAGAAATGCAAACTCCCCCGGCCTGCACCGGGGGAGTGAGAAACTGTCAAAGTCAATTTGGCTTTGAGGGTGAAAAGATTTTGCTGTGATCCGAGGAATTTCCTGAGCCTAAATGATCTTCTCCACGCTGTACATGCTCTGCAGAAGCAGCAGGCTGGGGCGGAAAAGCTGATTCACGGTCCAGTAGCTGATCCCGGCAAGGCCAAATTCCTTCACCAGCTGGAGCCGGGCATAGACACTGCGCACGTCCTCAAACCAGACCACATGCCGCTGGAGCGCGCTGTCGGTATAGGTGAAGAAGGGCGCCTGGGCATTCTGGTCGAATTTCACGTCCGCGCCCGTAGAGACTGCCAGGTTCAGCGCCGCCGCGTTGGCAATCACCCGGGCCGCGTCCCCCTGCTTCCAGGGAAGGCTCCAGTTGTAGCCATAGTTGGAAAAGCCCATCAGAATTTTTCCCGGGGGGATCTTTGTCACTGCGTATTCCAATACGCGCCGGATCCGGTTCACCGGAGAAACGGCCTGGGGTGCGCTGTAGGTATAGCCCCATTCATAGGTCATGATAATCACCCGGTCGGCCCAGCGACCGTGGGTCTCGTAGTCGTGGGCCGTGTAGAGAAGTCCCTCCTGGCTGTCGCTCTCCTTGGGGGCAATGGCGGTGCTGAGAAAATAGCCCTGGGCGTGGAGCGCTTCGGAGGCGCGGCGGAGAAACTGGCTGTAGCTGTCCCGGTCGTAGGGGTAGACGTACTCAATGTTGAAATTTACGCCGTAATAGGGTTTTTGGTGCAGAGCGGAAAACATATTTTCAAAAAAACGGTCCTGCACCTGCTGATCGGTGAACACCGCGTGGGCGATGTCGCCGGAAAAGCCGCCGCTCTCGCCCAGGTTGGTGATGGTCAGCAGGGGAGCCACCGAATTGGCCCGGGCGGCGTCCACCATGGCACTGTCCGGGATGGGAATCAGCTCCCCATCGGCGGTCATATGGTGACTGAAGGGGCAGAGAAAGCTGAGATAGGGCAGAGTCTCGTTCAATACGCTCTGGGCGATGTTGGGGTAGGCATAGCCGTTCACCTCGATCTCCGGGCGGCTGCCGGTCTCCGCCGAGGGGACCAGCAGCGCCAGCTTGGGCACCAGACGGGAGCGGTCATTGAGCTGGTTGATGCGGGCCAGCTCTTCCGCGCTGGTGCCGTAGCGGCCGGCAATGCTCCACAGACTGTCCCCCGGGCGTACAATGTATACTTCCATTGGATCATCCTTTCGCTTTTTTACAAGTATATTCGGATGAAAGGCGGTAATTGCAAGGAGCATAACAATGTGGTATAATAAGACCGTTATTTCATTAATTACAACGGAGGTCAATCCATGGCAGAAAATAAAATTCCCAAAAGAAGCGAGGTCCCCGAGGAGCTTACCTGGAACCTGGGCGACATGTTTGAAAGCGACGAGGCCTGGTACAAAGAGAACGAGGCCCTGAAGGAGATGCCCGGGCGCATTGCCGCCTTCCAGGGCAAGCTGGGCGAGAGCGCGGAGATGCTGCTCTCTTTCTTCCGTCTGGAGGACGAGGTGGAGCTGCGCCTGTCTCCCCTGTATGGCTACGCCAGCTGCAAAAACGATCAGGATCAGGGCAACAGCGTGTATCAGGACATGCGCGGCAAGGCCATGAGCACATTTGTGGCCATCTCCAGCGCGGCGGCCTTTGCCACGCCGGAGATCATGGCCATCCCCGAGGATACCCTGAACCTGTTCTTTGTGGCCCAGCCCGAGCTGGAGACCTACCGCCGCAGCCTGTACCGTATCCGCCGCCGGGCAGAGCACATCCTGACGCCGGCAGAGGAGACCCTTCTGGCCGCCGCGGGCGAGATGGCCCAGAGCCCGGACAATATCGGCAGCGTGTTCCGCAACGCGGACCTGAAGTTCCCGGAAGTGGAGGACAAGGACGGCGGAAAGCATCAGCTCACCAGCGGCTCTTTTGTCCCTCTGCTGGAGAGCAGCGACCGGGTACTGCGCAAAAACACCTTTGACGCTTACTATGACCGCCTGGGCGAGTTTAAAAACACCATCGCCTCCACTCTGGACGCGGAGTTCAAGCAGCGCCGCTTCTTCGCCACGGCGCGGAAATACCCCAACACCCTGGCCGCGGCCCTGGATGAGACGGAAGTGCCCCAGGAGGTCTATCTGAACCTGATCGAGGCGGTCCACGCCAATCTGGACAAGATGTACCGCTATGTCTCCCTGCGCAAGAAGATGCTGGGCGTGGACGAGCTGCACATGTACGACGTGTACACCCCCATCGTGGCCGACGCCGCCGAGAAGATCAGCTATGAACAGGCCAAGGAGACCGTGCTGGAGGCCCTGCAGGTCCTGGGCGACGACTATGTGGAGCTGCTGAAGGAGGGCTTCAATAACCGCTGGATCGACGTCTATGAAAACGAGGGCAAGCGGGGCGGCGCCTATTCCTCCGGCAATTCCCGGCCCCACCCCTATGTGCTGTTAAACCACAAGGACACCCTGGACAGCATGTTCACCCTGGCCCATGAGATGGGCCACGCCCTGCACAGCTACCACAGCTGCAAATATCAGCCGGTGAGCACCAGCGAATACGTCATCTTTGTGGCCGAGGTGGCCTCCACCTGCAACGAGGTGCTGCTTATGCGCCACCTGCTTTCAAAGACCACGGACAAGAAGCAGCGGGCTTATCTCATCAACCACTTCCTGGACTCCTTCAAGGGCACGGTCTACCGCCAGACCATGTTTGCCGAGTTTGAGCTGGAGATCGGCCGCATGGCCGAGCGGGGCGAGGCCCTGACCGCCGACGCCCTCTCCGCCAAGTACCACGAGCTGAACAAGCTGTACTTCGGCCCGGATATGGTGTCTGATGACGGGATCGCCCTGGAGTGGGCCCGCATCCCCCATTTCTTCTATAATTATTATGTGTTCCAGTACGCCACCGGCTTCTCCGCCGCCGTGGCCATCGCCAACCGCATCCTCAGCGAGGGCGAGACTGCCGTTTCCGACTACAAGAAGTTCCTCTCCAGCGGCGGCAGCAGCGATCCCATCTCCCTGCTGAAGATCGCCGGCGTGGACATGAGCACTCCCGACCCGGTCAATTCCGCCCTTCAGCTCTTCGGCGAGCTGGTGGACGAGATGGAAAAGCTGGTATAAGAAAAGTCAAATACAAAAAAGGTCTGCATCACCAGGTGCAGACCTTTTTTGCGATAAAAATGCCTGAAAAGGTATTGTATGGAAGAATATGGAGTGGTATATTATTTTGCAGATGACCGGATAATTCGGGGAAAAGGAGACCGGATAAATGGAGAAGGGGAAAAAGCTTATTGCCCTGCTGCTGTGCGTATGCATGGCGCTGCCTCTGTTTGGCTGCGGAAATGAGGAGGAAGAGGAAGCGGTTAAGGGCCCGGACTCTGCGCAGGAGGCCATCGAACAATTGGCGCTGTGCGGCAAAGAGTACGGCTATGAAAACGCATGGTCGGAACTGACAGAAAAAAGGACGACGGCCGTTGACGGGGACAGCTATTACCGCCTTCAGCAGAATTATCAGGGCATTCCGGTATACGGAAGAACAGTGGTTTTCGCGGTGGACGAAAACGGATACGCCCTTTCTCTGACCGGCAATACCGCCGATGTGGATGAGGATCTGGATCTGATCCCTACGGTGACGAAAGAGCAGCTGGAAGCGGTGGTCAGGGCTTATTTCTCCGATGAAATGGGCGCTGACAGCGCGGAATATTGGGAGGCAGGTGCGTTCAGCGGGGCTGAACTGTGCATTTACCACGCAGATAACGAACAGCGGTCATATCTGGCGTACAAACTGAATGCGGGCGGTTGGGAGATCCTTGCGGATGCACATGACGGCAGCGTTTTGTTTACACGTTCATGTCTTGACAGCGCGGCGGCTGCCGGGTATCTGGCTTCGGATACGGAGCGGAAAAACGGATTTACAGTCGAACAGGAGGAGGACGGAAGCTTTGCCCTGATCGACAGAGCGCGGGGCCTGATCGTATATGATATGCAGGGGAGCAATTCCGATACGGATACAATAAACGCAGATGCTTATGTAACAAGCGCGGATAATATTTTCGGAAACGACCCTGCGCTGGAAGCGGAGCAGGAAAAAGGGGCAATTCTTTTACAAAATGCCTCGCGGCTGACGGACTATTATCAGGATAATCTGAACTTCAAAACGGAAACAGAGCTTGTTTTTCTCTTTTACAATGACGGGTTTGATTCAGGAGAAAACGCCAGGGGAGGAACTGACGCAAACGGCGCGGGGGAAATTGCCCTGGGAAAGCTTACAGGTACAGAGGATATTGATATTTTGGCCCATGAGTACGGGCATGTGATCAGCCATACGCTTGTGGCCCTGGACGGCGCGGCAAAGGAAAACCGGGCGATCAACGAAGCCATCTCCGATATTTTTGCGGAATTGACAGAAGCGTGGTTTTACGGCTGGGAAGCACCGGACTGGATCATAACCGGAGACAATATTTCTGTTGAAAGAAACATCAGAGAACCGGGAAAGACGGGGCACGCGGAAAAAACAGGTGACGGTCTGCTGGCCGCAGACGGAGATGATCTCAGCACAATCGTTTCCCACGCCGCCTATCTGATGTGGAACGGTATTGACGGGACCAGCGCGAAAAAGATATCCGATAAGGATTTGCTGAAGCTTTGGTACCGTGCGATGCTGCTGATGCCGTCAAACTGCGATTTTACCGGCTGCAGAACAATGGTCGAACTGGCCGCAGAATCCATGAATCTGACGGCCAGGCAAAAAAGCTGCATCGGTGAGGCCTTTGACGCTGTGGGGATCCAGCGCGCAGACGATCAAGAGACAGCCTGCGACTATGTTGTTTCCCCGGATAGTACGCTCAGTGTGTATGATACAGACGGAATACTGTTTGCCGGATATACGCTCAGCATTTCCTCCACGGAGGCGGATCCGGCGCTGATCAAAGGCTTCGATGCCCGTTTTGCCGCCCAAAGCCGCTATGTCAGAGAAGAACCTGTCGGGACGGCCGCCCCCTATCCGTTGGAGCTGCCGGAAGGGAAATATGAGCTCACTGTTTCCAGCGGGGCTTTCCCGGAACAGAGCTATACTTACCGGATCGAAATTGACGCTTCAGCGCCAAAGGAAGATATACCGGTATATACCGGCTATATCCCCCGGCTGACCGTCGTTTCGTGCGGAGAAACAGCGGACCAGCAGACTGCAGCGGACAAAGCGCTGAGCTGTGTCAATGTATATGAGGGGGATCGTCTCGCCGAGCGGCATACGTTGAACTACAATGAAAAACAACAGCTGACCGGTATCGTGAGTGAATATTACGGCTCTGCGGATGAAGAGCCTGAAATAGAGAACAGCGCATACGCCTATGACGGCGCGGGGCGGCTTATCCGGATGGACATGGGCCCCTCCCATGACGAGTTTTACTACAATGGGCAGGGACAGCTGAGCCTGTACCGGTCTTTCCTGGGCGAAACCGGCCTGCACTGGGACAAGGTTTATGAATATGATGAGCGCGGGAACATCCTGACGGTGAAAGAGTTGTTATCCGATGATGAAGCGCTGCCCGGCAGCGGGGATGCCGGTGTGACGAGCTACACCTATGAATACGATGAGCAGGGCAGACTGAGCCGCAGCATCGGTAAGCATGTCGGGAACCCGGCGTCACCGGAGGATTATGACTACCGTGTGAGCTGCTATACTTCTGATGCCAGCGGCGCGCTGGTGCTGAAGCGTGAAGCCACACTGACGCGGGAGGAGTATGCGTCAGGGCTGCAGCAGGTCTGGGGCCGGGCGGATTTTGACACGAAATACTATTACGGAAATAAACCCTTTGTGGTTCTCTCTCAGGGATCATCCGTCCAGTTCCTGCTCACCGACGACGCGGGAAACGAGTATTTCCGTTTCAGCGGCGGCGACTCCATCACCCTGGATGAAAACGGCTATGTTATCGGTGCGGTGGACACGGTGCACGGCCGGCGCAGTGAGTTCATTTATGTTGAAGTGCAGGAAAACCGGGCGTATACGATGGAAGTACTCAACGCCCTGCTTGTGGGCGCAGAATACGTTTTTGAACCGGATAAAACCGAGGTTTCCGCCTGGTCGGACACAATGGTCTGCCAGATGATAAGCGGAAAGCTCTTGTGGGATGATTACCGGTATTCAGATCAGTCTCTGTTAGGCAGTACGGGGCTTGTGTATCAGACGAAGGATGATGGATATTGGCACTTTGACCTGGATCTGATCCAAAAAATTACACAGGATACTTTGGGCAGAGATTTCCCTGTCAGTGCGCAGGGAGAACTGGCTTTTGTGTCCGGAAATGAGCTGATTCTTATGCCGGCCTTTGGCGAATCAGAATCATTCGCGGTTCAAAATTATACAAAACAGGGGGATGAACTGATCGCGGTCGGAACGGCTGTCCACAATAACACCGCTTACAGCGATTTCCGGGGGTATTTCCAGGCGGTTTTCCGGAAGAACCCCGCAAGTGTTTATGGATATACACTGGTTTCCCTGAGCCCCATCGCGGGAAATCAGAGCTTTGGCCGCCTGACAGCCGAGGCGTCCTCCGTGCTGGTAGAGCCTAACATCACCCATTATGCCAGAAATGCGGTGGACGGCGATATGAAAACGACTTGGGTAGAAGGTGCCGGCGGTGTTGGCGTAAATGAGTGGATCATGCTGACAGCTGAGGACGGCGCGGAAATGGAGATTTCGGCCATTGAATTTGCGCTGGGCTATCAAAAGAGCGAGCAGCTTCTGGTGAAGAACGGCTGGCCCACAAAAGTGTTGATCGAATGTGAAAATGGCTATCAGCAGACAGCGGAATTCTATTATCACGCTGTTGACACCGTTCTCCTGGATCAGCCTGTTACAACAAGCTGGGTAAAAATCACGATTCTGGACGCTGTGGCCGGTACAGTATATGAGGACACCTGCATCAGTGAGATCCGCTTTTACGGGATAGACAGCACCGCCTATTTCGCAGAAATAGAGCAGGAAGACCTCTCCTGACAAAACCGGGATGGGAACCGGGGCATACGCAAACATAAAGAAGCGGCGGGCCTGAAAAGGTCCCGCCGCTTTCCGCGCCCGGGAACATCGTGCCCGGACGGCAGCGTTTATATGATAATCATTGTGAGTCTTTCCGATAAAAAGTGTCTGCTTTTTTTCGGAAAATAGTATTACATGTCATTCTGAGCCACGAAGCGGCGAAGAATCCCGTAAACAGAACGGCAAGCATAGCCATACGGGGTTCAGAATGACAGAGTGTTTTTTTGGCGGGCGCATCATGATGCGCCCCTACAACCATGTTTTGTGGTGCGATCGTAGGGGCGGGGCTTGCCCCCGCCCGGGAAAGCTACCTCATACGGCCCTCCGGGCCACAGGGGGAGGCTGTGGGCATCATGACGGGTTCTTTTACCCCTCAATATCCGTCAGGGGCAGCTGACACACGCCATTGGCGCAGAGGTAGAAGGCGGCTTTGCCGTCTTTGGGGGCGTAGTCCGCGGTGAAGGGGGCGGCCTGGGCAAGCGCGCCGGCGTTGAACGGCGTTTTCAGCAGGACGCTCAGCTCCGGGGCGTATTTTCCGGTGACGGTTTTCAGCATCTCCGGCACATCCTCGCCGGAGGCGGCGCAGATCAGCTCCCGGGTGGGATAGACCTCGTCCATCAGCGCGCACAGGGCAAAGGCGCAGCCTGCAGGATAGCGGTTCAGGTTGGCGCAGATAAAGCTCAGCTGCTTTTCCCGCTCCTCCCGCCATTTGACCTCCGCCGTCAGCCGCCAGAGCTGGCTGAACAGCACCGCCGCCGCGCTGTTGCCCGAGGGCATGGCCCCGTCGAAGATCTCCTTGGGGCGGACGATCAGCGCCTCCGCGTCTTCGGCGGTGCGGAAGAAGCCGCCGCCTTTTTCGTCGGCAAAGCGGTCGGGAATCTGCTCTGCCAGCTCCCTGGCCAGAAGGATGTGGGCTGGGTCAAAGTCCGCTCGGTACAGTTCCAGCAGGCCCAGAGCATAATAGGCGTAATCGTCCAGCTGGGCAGGGAGCCTTGCCTCCCCCCGGCAGTAAACTGCCTTCAGCTGTGCCCCGCGGCCCAGCTCTTTTCCCATAAACGCCGCCAGCGCTTTTGCCGCACGCAGGTATTTCTCCTCGCCGAAGGCCCAGGCCGCCCGGGACAGGGCCATGAGCATCAGGCCGTTCCAGCCGGTGAGCACCTTGTCGTCCAGGCCCAGGGCCATCCGCTCCCGGCGGTAATCCAGCAGCTTTTCCCGGAATTCCCCGTAGCCCTCGGGCAGCAGGTTCCAGCGGGTGTTCAGCAGCAGGTTGGGAATGCTTTTTCCCTGGAAATTGCCCTCCTCGGTGATGTCATAGCACTCACAGAAGTGCCGTCCGGCGTCTTCACCCAGCACGGACTTGACCTGTGCGGGGGTGAAGAGATAATAGGCGCCCTCGCCCCCCTCGCTGTCCGCGTCCTGGCCGCTGAAAAAGCCGCCCTTTTCGTGGCGCAGCTCCCGGATGCAGTAGTCCAGGGTGCTCTCCGCCACTGTGCGGTACAGGGCCATGTGCCCGTCCTGCCAGGCCTCGGTATAGGCCAGGGCCAGCAGGGCGTTATCATAAAGGGTCTTTTCAAAATGGGGGGCCAGCCACTCCCGGTCGGTGGAATAGCGGGCAAAGCCGCCGCCGAAGTGGTCGTAAATGCCGCCCTTATACATCTGCCGCAGGGTATTTTCCACCTGAAGCCTTGCGCTTTTCTCCCCACTGAGAGCGGCATAGCGCAGCAGGAAGATCAGGTTGTGGGCCGAGGGGAATTTGGGCGCGGAGCCGAAGCCGCCGTACTCCGCGTCGTAGGAGTCCGCCAGCTGCTTTGCCGCCCGCCGGATATCCTCCTCACCGGGGAAGCTGGTTTTTCCACCGCTTTGGCGGCTCAGATAGGCGGTGATGTCGTTTCCGGTGCGGATAAGCTCCTCCCGGCCGTTTTTCCAGCGGGAGGCCACGGCGTACAGCAGAGAAAGCAGCCCCGCCTGCCGGCCCATATTGTTTTTCGGCAGATAGGTGGCGGCGAAAAAGGGCTTTTGCTCCGGCGTCATGATAATGGTGAGAGGCCAGCCGCCGCTGCCGGTCATGGCGGTGCAGACCTGCATGTAAACCGCGTCCACATCCGGCCGCTCCTCCCGGTCCACCTTCACCGGGATGAAGCTCCGGTTCAAAATCTCCGCCACCTGCCCATCCTCAAAGGACTCGTGGGCCATCACATGGCACCAGTGACAGGTGGAATAGCCTATGCTGAGAAAAACGGGCTTGTCCTCCCGCTTCGCCCGCTGAAAAGCCTCCTCACACCAGGGGTACCAGTTCACCGGGTTCTCCCCGTGCTGGCGCAGATAGGGGGAGCTTTCTTTTGCCAATCTGTTGCTCATGCTACAGCCTCCAACTTGCTTTTTTGCTATTTTCTGCATATAATAAACTATTATACACCTTAGAAAAAGAAAGGGCAATCTCTGATGGAACCTGTATGCTGCTTTGACGCGAGAGAATATACCGGCGTGCCGGACCCGCGCCCATGCCCCCGGGCGCTGGACGTGCCGCAGGTCATCCAGGAGCTGGACGCGCTCTATGAACAGGGCCGGGAGAGCGAGGCGGAGCGCTTCCTGGAAGAAAAGCGGGAAAAAGCCGCCCAGGCCGGGGATTGGCGGGGTGAGCTGAGTATGCTCAGCGAGCTGATGGGCCAGTACCGCCGCAGCAAAAATGAGGAAAAGGGACTCATGGCCGTGGAGGACGGGCTTCGGCTCATCCGGGAACACAACATGGGCCAGACCCTGTCCGGCGCCACCGTTATGCTCAACGCCGCCACCACCATGAAGTGCTTCGGCCAGGCGGAGGCGTCCATCCCGATGTTCTCCCATGTCTGCCGGGTATATGCCCAGAACCTGGACCCCATGGACTACCGCTTTGCCGGGCTTTACAACAACATGGCCCTGTCCTGCGCTGACGCGGGGCATTATGAGGAGGCGGAGCGCTATTACAAGCTGGCTATGGAGATCATGGCACGGCTGCCCGCCGGGGAAAACGAGATCGCCGTGACCCTCTGCAACATGGCGGAGCTGTATGACCGGCAGGACCATGAGGACCGGCGGATCGGCCAGTGCATGGAGCGGGCCTGGGAAGTTCTGAACACGCCGGGGCTGCCCCGGGACGGCTATCACGCCTTCAGCATCTCCAAGTGCGCCCCCAGCTTTGACTATTTCGGCTATTTCCTCTGGGCAAAGGAACTGAAGGAAAGGGCGGAGAAGATCTATGCGGGGACTTGAAGAGGCCAGAGCCTTTTACGCCGAGCAGGGGGCGGAGATGATCCGCAGCCGCTTTCCCGCCGATGAGGGCCGTATCGCCGTGGGCCTTGCGGGCCACGGCTCGGAGTGCTTCGGCTTTGACGATGAACTCTCCCGGGACCACGATTTTCAGCGGGGCTTCTGCCTCTGGATTGACGATGAGACGGATATTGAGATCGGCGTTTCCCTCTCCCGGGCCTACCGGGAGCTGACAGGCGGAAAGGCCGGGGAGCGCAGCGCCCTGGGGGAGAAGTCCCTGGGCGTGCGGCGCATCAGCGATTTTTACCGCCGCTATACCGGCTCTCCCGGTGCGCCGGAGTGCTGGCAGCAGTGGATGAGCCTGCCCTCCTGGGCCCTGGCGGAGGCCACCAACGGCCAGGTCTGGCGGGACGATCAGGGAAAGTTTTCCGCAATCCGGGAGACCATTCTCCATGGGATGCCCGAGGACGTGCGGAAAAAGAAGCTGGCCGCCGGCTGCGCGCTGATGGCCCAGTCCGGGCAGTATAACTACCGCCGCTGCCTGGGCCACGGGGAAGAGGGGGCGGCTATGCTGGCCATAAGCGAGTTTGTGAACGCCGCCTGTTCTGTTATTTATCTGCTCAACCGGGCCCACATGCCCTACTATAAATGGCAGCTGCGGGGCATGGCGGCCCTGCCCCTGCTGGGAGAGATGAAGGACGCCCTGGAATTTCTGTTGACCGGCCCCAACGACAAGGAGGGGAGTGGACTGAAAAGCGCCGTCATCGAGGATATCTGCGCCGCCGTCATCGGTCAGCTGCAAAAGCAGGGGCTGAGCTGCGGAAACTGGGACTATCTGGAGCCTCACGCGCTCCATATTATGGAACACATCGAAAACCCGGAGATCCGGGCCATGCATGTAATGGAGGGATAAAGATGGAAATCCAATGGTTGGGACACGCATGCTTTTCCATAAAACACAAGGGGTATACGGTAGTGATCGACCCCTATAACTACAAATACACCTATGGCTACCCCAGGCTGAACCTGCGGGCGGACAAGGTGCTGGTGAGCCATGAGCACTACGGGCACAATTGCCGGGAAGCGGTGACCCTGTCCGGCAAGCCGGAGAGCCAGTGCCCCTTTGCCATCAGCTCCTTTTCCGTGGACCACGACACGGTAAGCGGCAGGATGCGGGGCACAAGCCTTGTCCACATTCTGGAGGCGGACGGGCTGAAGCTGGTGCATACGGGCGACATCGGCACGAAACCCACCGGGGAACAGGCCGGACGCATGTTCGGCGCGGATGTGATGATGGTATGCGCCGGCAGCTGCACCGCGCTTCCGGCCCAGGAGGTCTGGCGTCTGTCGGAGGAACTGATGCCCAAGGTCATCATCCCCATGCACTACCGCTTTAAAAACTACGGCACCCGCCGCCTGGAGCATATCGAGGCGCTGACGGACCTGTTCGACTCGCCGGAGCTGATCCACAGCTATGACACCGACACCATCCGGATCGACGGCAGCACCGAGCCTCAGATCGCGCTCCTGAAATACATGGGATGAATATGCCTCGCGGCTCTTAGGATATGTCAAAAAATGAACGAAATAAAGCGAGCTTTTATTATTTACAGAAGAAGAGATTTGTGGTAATGTTTATTTACGAGGTACATAAAAATCTTATCAGGAGGGAATAACTCATGTACAATTTCGCAGACAGAATGGTAAATGTTAAAGCGTCAGACGTCAGAGAGATACTCAAAGTGACCGCAAGACCGGAGATTATATCCTTTGCCGGCGGACTGCCCGCGCCGGAGCTGTTCCCCATTGAGCCGATCCGTGAAGCCAGCGACGCCGTGCTGAGAGAGTCCGGCAGAGTGGCATTGCAGTACGGCCCCACCGAGGGTCTGCCCCGTCTGAGAGAGCAGATCGCCGAGCGTATGCTCAAGAAAAATGCCATCCATACCGATATCGACCACATCATCATGACGGCCGGCAGCCAGCAGGGTCTGGACTACTGCGGCATGCTGTTTCTGAACCCCGGCGACGCGGTGGTCATGGAGAGCCCGTCCTACCTGGGCGCCATCAACGCCTTCAACCTCTACCAGCCCAACTTCCTGGAAGTGCCCACCGATGAAAACGGCATGATCATGGAGGAGCTGGACAAGACCCTTACCGAGAACAAGAACGTCAAGCTCATCTACGTCATTCCCGACTTCCAGAATCCCAGCGGACGCACCTGGCCCCTGGAGCGCCGCAAGCAGTTCATGGAGATCGTCAACAAGCACGACGTGTATGTTATCGAGGATAACCCCTACGGCGAGCTGCGCTACAAGGGCGATTATCTGCCCGCCCTGAAGTCCATGGACACCGAGGGCCGCGTCATCTACCTGGGCACCTTCTCCAAGATCCTGGCTCCCGGCTACCGTCTGGCCTGGATCTGCGCGGACAAGGCCCTGATCGAGAAGTTCGCCCTGATCGCTCAGGCTGCTGTGCTGCAGACCGCCACCATCTCCATGATGGTCGTGTCCAAGTTCCTGGACACCAACGACCTGGACGCCCATGTGGACATCATCCGGGAGACCTACAAGCACCGCTGCGACGTGATGCTGGATGCCATGGACAAATACTTCCCGCATGAGGCCAAGTATACCCGTCCCGACGGCGGCCTGTTCACCTGGGTGGAGCTGCCCGACTATATCGACACCAAGGCCATGGCCCCCCAGGCACTGGATAAGCTGGTGGCCTATGTTCCCGGCGAGGGCTTCTTCCCCAACGGCGGCAACAAGCACTGCATGCGCCTGAACTACTCCTGCATGCCCGACGAGCGCATCATCGAAGGCATCCAGAGACTGGCCGAAGTGATCAAAGCCAACCTGAAATAAGCCATGGCAGAACTGAAGACAGGTCTGAAGGGCCGGGCCGAAGTGGCCGTGACCCATGAAAATACCGCCGCTGTTATGGGCAGCGGCGCCCTGGAGGTCTTCGCCACACCGGCAATGGTGGCCCTGATGGAAAAGGCGGCGCTGGAATCTGTCCAGCCCTATCTGGAGGAAGGCCAGGGCACGGTAGGCACCCGGCTGGAGATCTCCCATCTGGCGGCCACGCCTGTGGGCATGACCGTCCGGGCCGAGAGCGAGCTGATCGAGGTGGACCGGCGCAAGCTGAGCTTTATCGTCACCGCCTGGGCGGGGGACGAGAAGATCGGCGAGGGCACCCACCAGCGGTTCATCGTCAATAACGAGAGCTTTCTGGCCAAGGCCCAGGCCAAGCGGAAATAATGAAACAATCACAAACCGTCCGTCCCCGTTTTCGGGAACGGACGGTTTTCTTACGGCGCCGCTTGGCCTTGTTCAGTATGTGTTATTTGTTCATGTTCAAAATCAGTTCAGCCCGGAATGTGCCCTCCTGCCGTTCCTGCTTCAAGCTGCCGTTGTACTTTTCCGCCAGATCCTTCAGCACCCGGCTGCCCACGCCCCGGTCCAGCTCCGGGATACGGCGGCTTTTTTCAGCGGAAGTGCCGGAAACCGGGTTTTCACAGCGGATAACCAAACAGCCGTTTAATTGGGCGCAGCGCAGATCAACGCAGGCCCCCGCGATCCCGGAGCAGGCCTCCAGGGCGTTATCCAGCAGGTTGCCGAAGGAGCGGACCAGGTCCACATTGCTCACCGGCAGCCCCGCATGGAGAGAGACACGGGCATGAATCTCCACGCCGTTAGATTTGGCCGACTCAATCTTGTTGTGCAGAAAGGCGTCGATAATGGGATTTTCGCAGATGCCCAGCGTGGTGTCGTACGCGTTGGTCTTCAGCTCGGAGAGGTAGGCGGCAGCCTCGCCGCCGCGGCTGCTCTCCAGCAGGGCCTGCATGGTGTCCAGGTGGTTGGCAATGTCGTGGCGCATACGGCGGATGCTCTCGTACTGGGCGGTCAGGTCGGCGTAGTGCTTCTCCTGGGCCTCCACCTGCCGGGCCAGCTGCGCATTTTCCGCCTTGAGCTGGGCCCGCTGAGCGATGTGGCGGATGGCGAGAAAGAGGCCCGCATCGGCGACGATGGCGGCCGCGACGGCGATACTGAAGAAAACGACCCTGCTCTCGTCCGCCGCAGTCCGGATCGTGTCCAGCCAGCCGAACATGAGAAGGTATTGGCTCACAGGGAAGATGGCGAACAGCAGCCAGTCCCTGCTGCTCAGATCAACTTTGACCCGGTTGATCAGCAGGCCGTAAAGGAAGAACAGCACGGCGCCGGTGGCAAGATTCGGCCCCCAAAACAGCAGCTGGCCTTTCGGGGAAAGCAGCTCCGGCGTACCGGCCATGGCCTCCGGCGGATAATACAGCGCCGCGCCGATGAGCTCGTTGGTGATGACCAACAGAAGGATCATGGCCGAGTTAAACAGCACCTTGGGCCAGGGAGCGTCAAAAACCAGAATACAGAGGACAAAGAACAGAAGATAGCCAAGGGTGGAGCGGATGGCGGACATGAAGGGCAGGCTTCTGGTCACCATAATGTTGAACAAAAGCCAGGCGATCTCCAGCAGATAGGTGACGCGGCGGCTGAAACGGTAGGGATAGGTGAAATTCATCACCAAAACCCACATGCCGCAGAAGAGGATGTCAAAAATAAACTGAATCGGGGTCAGGTTGGCAAAGTTCATTTCTGCGGTTCATCCTTTCCGTCCCCGTCATCCTCCCGGAGCCGGGGGACGAAATTGTCCGCAAACTTGCGCATGCTCTCCTTTTTGGCGCTGAAATAGCCGATAATGGAGAACACAAGCGCGCCGATGAAGTTGACAAACAGGTCCTCCATGGTATCGTACAGGCCGATGTCCAGATAACCGCCCAGGCCTAAGTCCTGGCCGTTGACGGTGACGGAATTGATGCCGTCGATAATGATGGGGATGTTGCTGTTGGTCTCGTCCAGCATGACGCTGGAGATGTGGTATACGATGGTGTCCTTCTGCATGTCCTTGAGGAAGATCACGTCCATGCCGAACTCAAAAAATTCCCAGATCACGCCGATGGTCATGGAAAAGCAGAAGGCGACCAGGGCCAGATAGGCGGGGGACAGGCTGAAGTGGGTCCGGTTGTCTTTGTTCAGAATGTCCACCAGGGAAAAGCCCACGGCGGCACAGAGAAAGCCCCAGACCGTGTGCATGATGGTGTCCCAGTTGGGGAAGCGCACATAGTAGCAGCTCAGCTCACCCAGAATTTCCGTGGCAAAGATGTGCAGCATGATGACGATCTGCAGGCCCGAGGGAAACTCAATGCCGAAATTCTTCTGGATAAAGGCGGGAATAAGAAAGAGCGCCAGCACCAGCAGGCAGACGAACATACTGTCATAATCGCCGCGCAGGATGGACAGCACCATGACCGCAATGACCAGCAGACGCAGCACAGCCCAGATAATAAAGGTCTGCTTGTTGTTCCGGATGACTGCCTTCAGATCACGGACCTGATTGTTTTTCTTCTTTTTTGCCATTTTCTGCTCCTTTGCCCCTGCGTCGACGGGAGGAAAACATCCACGGCCTCCCGCTGAAAGCGGAGAAAGACCGGATTTTCCTTCACGCACCATAAAAACTTTATAGAATATTAAAAATTGTACCACTTTTGCGGATTATAATCAATCACGGACTTTCGATTTTCTTTTTCCGCAAAAGGTGTATCCGGGCCCTGTTACGGATCCGACAAGATAAGAACTTGACTTGCGGGGAAATTAAATTTAAAATAGGCAATAGTTCATTGGATCTTCCCAGAGCGGAGGAGAGAACTTCCCTGCGGCGGTATACCGTGCGGATCAGGAAAACGGCATAAAGGAGAAGAATCTTGCAACTATCAGAGCTTAAATTGATTTCTGCCAGCAATATCATCAAGCTGCGCACGGAAAAGGAATTGACCCAGGCGGAGCTTGGCGCGAAGCTGAATTATTCCGATAAGACCATATCCAAGTGGGAGCGGGGCGAGGCCATCCCCGACGCCTATGTGCTGCTGCAGATGGCGGAGATCTTCGGCGTCAGCGTGGACTATCTGCTCTCCAACCACGACAGCTGGGAAGCCCCCAGAGACGAGGCGCAGGAGAGTACCCGCAGCTACAGCGTGAACGTCATCATCTCCATCGCCGTCATCGCGGTGATGACCGTGGCGCTGACCGTGTTTGTCACCATGTGGCTGCTGGATATCATCGAGTGGCGGGTATTCATCGTGGGCGGCTCCATTGCCATCCTCACCTATATGATTTTAGACTGTGTGTTCAAAAAGGCCAGGCATTTGCAGTTTGCCCTGGCGGCCTTTGTGCTGTCCATTTTTGTGATCTTGTATGTGTTTGTGCCCCTGGCCAAGCCCTGGCAGCTTTTCCTCATCGCCATCCCGGCGGAGATCATTGTTTTTCTCAGCTGCAATATCCGCAAAAAACCGAAAAAACCCTGGAAAAAAGGAACAAAATAAAGCGGTCTACAAATCGTAGAGCCGGTGGAGAGAACTCTACCGGCTCTTTTCTTTAACTGTAGAACGGAATTTGGGGGGAGTAGTTTGCGATTTGCGTGCCGCCGCCGTAAAATCGGCTTATCTTAATGAAAGGAAGAATCGTTATGAGCGATTATGTTTTGAGCTGCTGCTCCACTGCGGATCTGACCCACGAGCATTTTGAAAGCCGGGACATTCATTATATCTGCTTCCACTATTTCCTGGACGAGAAGGAATATCCTGACGATCTGGGTCAGAGCGTGCCTTTTGATCAGTTTTACGACGCCATGAGTAAGGGCGCGGACACCCGCACCGCTCAGGTGAGCATCGGCGAGTATGTGGACTACTTCACCCCCTTCCTGGAGCAGGGCAAGGATATTGTCCATGTGAGCCTGTCCTCCGGCCTGTCCGGCACGGTCAACGCGGCCAGGAACGCGGCGCTTATCGTCAAAGAGCGCTTTCCTGAGCGGAATGTCTATGTGGTCGACTCCCTGGGCGCCTCCTCCGGCTACGGCCTGCTGATGGACCGGGCCGCCGACAAACGGGATGAGGGACTGAGCGCGGAAGAGCTGGCAAAGTGGGTCGAGGAAAACCGGCTGAAGCTACACCATTGGTTTTTCTCCACCGACCTGAGCTTCTATGTGAAGGGCGGCCGGGTCTCCAAGACCGCGGCTTTCTTCGGCGGTATGCTGGATATCTGCCCGCTGCTGAATATGGACAATCTGGGCAGGCTGATCCCCCGCTACAAGATCCGCACCAAGAAAAAGGTCATCCGTACCATCGTGGACAAGATGGAGGAGTGCGCAAGAGACGGCCTGGATTACGACGGCAAGTGCTACATCTGCAACTCCGCCTGCCTGGCGGACGCCCGGCAGGTGGCGGACCTGGTGGAGGCCCGCTTCCCCAAGCTCAACGGCAAGGTGGAGATCTACAATATCGGTACCACCATCGGCAGCCATACCGGCCCGGGCACCGTGGCCCTGTTTTTCTGGGGCAGCGAGCGCGTCAACTGAGATAATGCAATGATGATGAAAAAGAGCTTCCGAGAGGAAGCTCTTTTTCATCATATTAATCTGTTTCATGTTCATGCCGGGCGCGGAGGAACAGGAAGGGGTCGGCCCCGTTGCCGGAGAGGGTGGTAAAATTCATGCTGGCGTCCACATGGTCGGCCATGGACTGCCGGGCCAGCAGGGGCATACGCATCCGGATGGCGGAGACCACGGAGGTGTGGTTGAATTTCACGCTGGACATCCAGGGGTTGTTTTCGTTGTTGCTGCGGCCGATAAATTCCAGCATGGAGGACTGGTACATGGTGAGCTTGGGCAGCAGCAGCTCGTAGCTCTGCCGGATATAGGGGTTGCCGCAGGAGTCGATGATCAGGCGGTGGAAGGGCATATCCGTGTCCTTCATGCCCCGGATATCCTTGCGGATCACGCTGTCCTTAAAGGCTTCCGCCAGATTGGACAGCTCCCGCACCGTGGCGTCGTCCGCGTTGTGGGCGCAGAGGGCGGCGGCCTCGCTCTCAATGGCCGTCCTGACCTGGTAGAGGCTGATCATGTCGTTCAGGTTCAGGTCCAGCACAAAGTTGCCGTTCTGCCCCGGATGGCTGACCACAAAGCCCACCTCGGTGAGCTTGGCAATGGCCTCCGTCACCGGCGTGCGGGATATACCCAGAGAGGCGGAGATCTGGTTCACATTCAGTTTCGCCCCCGGGCTGATCCGAAGGGCCACGATCTCGTCATATAACAGCTGGGCCACCAGATCACGAAGCTTTGTGTCCGGGTTGGCGTTGATGTATTCCTTCAGTTGGTATTGATTCATGTCCGGCACCTCCCATTTATTGCTGCCCCAAACCATTCGTGAATGATTTGGGGAGCAAAACGGAAATCAAATCGGATTATTGATGTGCCATCAGAAATCTGAGATTTGATTCAAGGCAATACCGCATAATGCAAAAATGGTCAAAATGTGATATACTATTCTTATGG
>SAMEA3663248__coassemble_80_pt1 | contig 39604 bp, 38 predicted proteins | sample SAMEA3663248__metabat2_low_PE_036 | metagenome-assembled genome bin SAMEA3663248 (sample SAMEA3663248) | pig gut metagenome | biome: pig gut; feature: pig-associated habitat; material: faeces | place: China | collected 2013 | reverse complement strand
TTTTACAATGGCCATCTCAGCTGTTCACTATCCTTTCCACTACGAGAGCCGCTGCGTTTTCGAGTCTTGCCTCGGCCTTGGCGCGCAGCGCGGCTTTCTTGTTCTCGGTCTCCTTTGAAAGTCCTTCCGCCTCGGTCATCGCTTTCTCGTCAGCCTGCCGGCGAAGCTCGGCCAGCTCACTGTCCGCTTTTGCATTGGCAGCCTCCACGGCGGCTTTCCCCGCCGTCTCTGCTTCGGCCAAAAGCTGCTTTGCCCTGGCTTCCGCCGCGGCCACCGTCGCTTTCGCCTCGGCCTCAGCCTGCGCAATGCTGGTTATCGCTTCAAATGACATTGGCACACCCCCTCTTTATTCTGGTTTTTTGACATTCATGCGAAAATCCGATAGGAATTTATCGTACTTCTGTACAATGTGTTTATGATAACTCATAAGCGCATTTGTTTCAAGGCAAAACTGCCCTTTTTCCTTGTCAAATTTACTACATGAAGGCCGATGGTCATATGGCCATACTTATAAGAGAGATTTAAGCACATTGTTACTTAAATGTCAAACAACTTTTGCGTATTTCAAGCCCGTCTGTTAAAAAATTTACATTCCCCGTAAATTCGCGCAAAAAATCACCTTACATGATCTCCTGTAAGGTGATTTTGGCTCACATGATTATAATTTCCTGCTGCAACCCAGTGTCGGCATTGATATACAGCTTCACTTCCCTGCCCTTTTCGTCGCTGCATTTCAGCTCATAGCAGGGCACGCTGCTGCCCCCCGGGCTTTTATAGGTCACTTTCCGGCTCTCCTGAAGGCTGAGGCCTGCGGGGAGCTTCTGCTCTGCCTCCTCTTTGGTGATGGTCCATTGCAGATTTTCGTCGGCGGTCCTCATTCCGGTGGCGTCAAAGGCATAAATGGAGCCGTCGTCCAGGGCCACGGCGATATTGATGCAGCTGTCCAGGCAGGCCGCGTCCTCCTGGGTGCAGACAAAGCACATGGCGGCGACTGCCCCGTGCTGGCTGCTCTCGGAAAGCTGCATGTGCTCAAAGCCCGCATTGGCGAGAAAGTCCGCCGCGATCTGCTCCGCCGCCCCGGCGTCCATTTTCGCCTCGCTGACAAGCCGGGAGTCGGTCATGCTCTCCACGCCCATGGCGTCGGTACAGATGGACCGGCTGTCCAGACTGTAGCAGCGCCGGCCGCCTCCCTCGTATTCATATTCCAGGCGGAGCTGATCCGGGGACACATGCAGAAACTCCGCCGCCGTGCGGCGGGTCTGTTCCTCGCTGACCGCCTGGTATTGTTTCTCTTCTTCATAGCTGTATTTCCCGTCGTAGACCAGCTGGGCCGCCTCCGGAAATTGATCCTCCGCGTTTTTCAGTTCGGCGCTGAGCTTTGTCAGCTCGCTGTCGATGCCCACGTTGGCCAGCTGCCGCTCCCGGCTGTCCATACTGATGATCCCGTCATTCAGGTTGGCCTGGAGAGAACGCAGCGTCTGGGCAAAGGTATCGGCCGTCTCCGCCATGGCGGCGAGATTCTGCCGCTGCTCGTCGGTAAAGCCGTTCACCGAGGCCTCCCGGCAGAGGGTATAGGCATAGTCCCCCACAAGGCCTACAAAGCCGGAGATCCGCTCCAGCTCCTGGGTGGAAAAAGGCAGGGTGGCCATGGTGGCCTGGGCCGCCTGGGAGCCCGCGTAGATCTGGGCGCAGACGCTGCTGCACATGCTGCCGTCGGTGGCGTAAAGGCTCTTTTCCAGGGCCTTGCTCATCCCATCCACCGCGCCCACCATCTCCTGAAAAGAGAGCTGGGAGCTGTGCTGGGCGGTCAGCCGGTAGTCCGAAAGCCTGCTGTGGCTGACAAAGGCATAGGCCGCCGTGGTCAGGATGGCGGCGCAGATGAAGGTCACCAGACGGATTTTTGCTCTTTTGGACATGAAAAAACACCTCTCAAAGGGATATTCTTCCCTGTGAGAGGCGTTTTACGTTTTGAAAATTATGCCAGTTTTTCTCTGGCAATACGCAGACGGCGCAGGGTCTCCTCTTTGCCCAGGATGCGGCAGATCTCCACCGCGCCGCCGGGGGTGACCGCCTTTCCGGCTGCGGCAATACGCACAGGCCACATGACCTTGGCGTTTTTGACCTCCATGCTCTCGGCCAGGCCGGTCATTGCGGCGAGAATATGCTCATCGTCCCAATTTTCCAGGGTTTCAAAGATGGGGATCATTTTATCAAGCACTTCGCGGGAGGAGGCCTCGTCGGACTTGGACTTTTTGTGGACAAAAAGCTCCGTGCCGTAGTCCGGCAGCACGTCAAAGAAGTCAAGCTTCTCCGGGATATCGGTGAGCACCTCGGTCCGCTGCTGCAGCAGGGCGGCAATAGCGGCCGCGTCGTAGTTCTCGTTCTTTACGGCCTGGCGGATATAGGGCTCCGCCACTTTCGCAAATTCCTCCGGGGACATGGCCCGGATGTACTCGCTGTTGAAGTACTTCAGCTTTTCGATGTCAAAAATGGCGGGGGACTTGGAGATGCCGCTCATCTCAAAGACCTCTTTCAGCTCGTCCATGGAGAAGATCTCCTGCTCGCCCCGGGGACTCCAGCCCAGAAGGGCCACATAGTTGATCACCGCGTCGGTGAGATAGCCCTGGGCGATCAGATCCTCATAGGAGGGGTCGCCGTGGCGCTTGGACATCTTGTTGTGGGCGTCCCGCATGACGGGGGAGCAGTGGACATAGCAGGGGATGTCCCAGCCGAAGCCCTGGTACAGCAGGTTATACTTGGGCGCGGAGGACAGATATTCGCTGCCCCGCACCACATGGGTGATGCCCATCAGGTGGTCGTCCACCACGTTGGCGAAGTTGTAGGTGGGCAGGCCGTCCCGCTTGATCAGCACCTGGTCGTCCAGAGTAGTGTTTTCCACGGTGATGTCGCCGAAGATCTCGTCGTGGAAGGTGGTGCTGCCCTCATGGGGGATGCGCTGGCGGATCACATAGGGCTCACCGGCGGCAGCCCGGCGGTCAGACTCCTCCCGGCTCATCTCACGGCAGGGGGCGTCGCCCCGGTCAAATTCGCCGGTGTCCTCTTCCGACGCGCTCTTTTCGCAGAAGCAGCGGTAGGCATGGCCCTTTTCCATCAGCAGCTCCGCGTACTCCTTGTACAGGGGCCGGCGTTCGGTCTGCACATAGGGGCCCACCGGGCCGCCCACGTCCGGACCTTCGTCATGCTCCAGGTGGCACTGGGCCATGGTCTTGTAGATCACATCCACCGCGCCTTCCACCAGGCGGCCCTGGTCCGTGTCCTCAATGCGCAGGATAAATTTACCGTTGTTGTGTCTTGCAATCAGATAGGTATAGAGGGCGGTCCTCAGATTGCCCACATGCATATAGCCGGTGGGAGAGGGCGCGAAGCGGGTGCGCACCTCATTTTTGGGGATGCGTGCCTCCATTTCCTCAAACCATTTCATGTCTTTCATTGATACTGACCTCCAAAAAGTCATGGATATTTCGATCTGCTCTATCTTATTTTACATTTTCCCTGTTGTCAAGACGAACTTAATTTGATAGAATATGAAGACGCAAATTTTTTGTCAATTTCCTTCATTTTGGGAGGTATAGATATGGATAGTGAAAAGAAAACCATGCTCTCCGGCATTCAGCCCTCCGGTGATCTGCACCTGGGCAATTATCTGGGGGCCGTGAAAAACTGGTCCGCCCTGGCCGAGGAGTTCAACTGCTACTACTTTATGGCCGACCTGCACAGCATCACCGTGCGGCAGAACCCCGCGGAGCTGCGCCGCCGGTCCGTGGCCCAGCTGGCCCAGTATATCGCCTGCGGCCTTGACCCGGAGAAGAACACCCTCTTTATCCAGAGCCATGTGCATGAGCACGCGGAGCTGGGCTGGATCCTCAACTGCTACACCATGTTCGGCGAGCTGAGCCGCATGACCCAGTTCAAGGACAAGAGCGCGAAAAACGCCGAAAACATCAACGGCGGCCTGTTCACCTATCCCGCCCTGATGGCGGCGGACATTCTGCTCTATCAGGCAGACTATGTGCCCGTGGGCGAGGACCAGAAGCAGCACTGCGAGCTGACGCGGGATATTGCCATCCGCTTCAACAATCTCTACGGCGAGACCTTCAAGGTCCCCGAACCCTATATCCCCAAGGTGGGCGCCCGCATCATGAGCCTGGGCAACCCCACTTCCAAGATGTCCAAGTCCGACCCCCAGGGCTGCGTGTTCCTGATGGACTCCCCGGAGGAGATCGCCCGCAAGTTCAAGCGCGCCGTCACCGACTCGGACACGGAGCACTGCGTCCGTTACGCGCCCCAGGAGAAGCCCGGCGTGGCCAACCTGATGAGCATCTACTCCTCCGTCACCGGCAAGAGCTTTGAGGAGATCGAGCGGGAGTTTGACGGCAAGGGCTACGGCGTATTCAAGCCCGCCGTGGGCGAGGCCGTGATCGAGACCCTGCGCCCCATCCGCGAGGAGGCCCAGCGCATGATCAGCGACAAGGCCTATCTCCAGGAGGTCTACACCGAGGGCGCAAAGAAAGCCAGCGCCATCGCCCGCCGCACCCTGCGCAAGGTCTACAAGCGCGTGGGCTTTGTGGAGAAGCCCTTCTGAAAATAAAATAAATCGGAGAGAAACTGAATGTTATCTAACCTGACTGTGTGGCTGAAACTGCTGCTGGCCGTGATTTTGTCGGCCGCCATCTCCTTCTTTATGACGCCGCCGGTTAAAAAATTTGCCGAAAAGGTGGGCGCCATTGATGTCCCCAAGGACGACCGGCGCGTTCACGACCACCCTGTCCCCCGCATGGGCGGATTGGCGATTTTCTTCGGTTTTGTCCTTGCTGTACTGGCGTTTGTGGACATGACCACCCCGATCATGGGTATGCTCATCGGCGCGGTGATCATCGCGGCCATGGGCGCGGTGGACGATATCGTCAGCCTGAACGCCTGGGTGAAGCTGGGAATTCAGATCCTGGCCGCCCTTGTGGCCATCCGCAGCGGCGTTGTGTTTAACGTGATTTCCAACCCCCTGATCTTTTCCGACAAGGCCTTTATCGCCATCGGCTATCTGACCGTGCCGCTGACGGTGCTGTGGATCGTGGGCTGTACCAACGCGGTGAATCTGATCGACGGGCTGGACGGGCTGGCCGTGGGCGTGTCGGCCATCAGCTCCCTGACCATGCTGGTGGTGGCCCTTTTCGTATCCGAGCCGAACGTGGCCCTCATCCTTGCCGCCCTCACCGGCGCCTGTCTGGGCTTTATCCCCTTTAACCTGAACCCGGCAAAGATCTTCATGGGCGACGTGGGCTCCCAGCTTCTGGGCTTCATCCTGGCCACGGTCTCCATTATGGGCATGTTCAAGTTCCACGCCATCATCACCTTCCTTGTGCCGGTGCTGGCCATGTCCGTCCCTCTGGCGGATACCGTATTCGCCTTTTTCCGCCGCATTGTTCACGGGCAGAGCCCCTTCCATGCGGACAAAGGCCATTTTCACCACCGGCTGCTGGCCATGGGCCTGAGCCAGAAGCAGGCCGTGGCTGTACTGTATGCCATCTCCGCCGTACTTGGCCTGCTGGCAGTCCTGCTGGCCGGAACCTACACCGCGGTCCGCATCGTATGTCTGGTGCTTGCCTTTATCATCTCCATCGGCGTCTGGTTTTTCGTGTTCCGGAAAAGGCCGGGAGGCAAAAGCCCACAATCTCCAAGCTGTAATGCTCCTAAAGCGGGCAAAGAAGAAACATAGCATAAAATAAAGAAGTGAGATGTGCTGATGCACATCTCACTTCTTTATTTAACTGTTTTTCAAGTAGACGCTGCCCTTGGCGCTGGTGACAGTAAAGTTTTCAAGATAGAGAATATAGCTGTCACTGTAATTGCCGAAGGTCCATGTGGTCGTCCGGTCGCCCTTGGGCCAGAATTTCAGGGTTTGGGTGATGCTGTTTCTCTCTGTGCTGGTCACCGTGCCGCTGTATTGCAGGGTGGCAAAGTCCACATCGAAGCTGCCGCTGTTCACCACGCCGTCGGCGGTAAAGGTGATCTCCATGGTGTCCTTATATTTTGAGGAGTTTGCCGCTGTATACCCCTCTTTAAGCGCAAGACCATAGGACACCTGCACATTGCTGATGCCGCCGTTGTCGTTCTTGACCGCCGCGGGATACTCTCTGTACTCGAAATAATCATACAGATTATCCAGCGTGATCTTCACCTCAAACACCGGATTGGGCGTCTCCTGGGGCGCCAGGATCTGCGCCGGCTCCTCCGTCTCCTCCTTCCCGCAGGCGCAGAGGGAGAGCAGCAGGCAGACGGTGAGAAGGATAATCAAAGTTCTTTTCATGGCTTGTCCTCCATGCGTTTCAATACATCACATCACGATATAGAGATTATACCTTTTATCTGTGAATAATTCAAGACAGGAGGCCACAGGAGAAAGATACACCACTATATAAGAACGCAGTTTTCAGTGAAATAAAATCCACCTTTCAGGTGGATTTTGTTGAAAAAAGCACTTGCGTTAGCAAGTGCTTTTTTCTGTCTGTGTTGCACCAAACGGTGTCCAGAGAAGGGTATTTGCACCAAAAGGTGTCTAATTATGTAAACCGGCCATTCTATTACAGGCCGAATGATAAATCCACCATTTCGAAAGCCGTTGTTGCCTATGCCTATGAAGTTTGGGATGAAGTAGAGGCACAATGCACGATCCGCGAACGGTTCGTTACGCGTTGATGACCAGTAGTACGCAGATTTCTCTGCCCCTTCTACCGCATGCCCGCGGAAATATCCGGCTGCCGGGAGGAAAATACTCTTTTATCGTCATCCGCATACCGTGTTAAAAGGAACTCCTGCCGCCCGTACACGGGCGGCAGGAGTTCCTTTGATTCAGGTCATTATCGAAATCAGGTGAACACAGTGCAGGTGTTCGTGATGGTCATGATGCCGACGATGATCGCATTGATGATGCCGGCAATATACGGGTTCTTCGTGGCCTTGTAGATTACGCGGGAGATCAGCGTGGAGCCGAAGAGGATCAGCACGATCGGGAAGAGCCAGAGGACAAACATCGGATAGTTGGCGTCGGCCATCGTGCGCTGGAACCACATCATGTGACCGGTGCTGTAATAGGTGGCGTACTGGATCCAGGGCAGCACCAGCGCGGGAGCCGCGGCAAAGAGACCGCAGAGGATGCCGTTGCACTTGCCGCCGATGGTGTTGTAGTTGAAGCTGTTGGTCGCAACGGAGATGGCGATGTAGTAGGTGAAGAACAGCAGCACATAGGCCAGGTAGCGCAGGATCGGCGCCTCAAAGGCCTTGATGGCCAGCGTCCAGAGGCGGAAGTCGGCAAGGAAGAAGTAATCCTCGACGAACACGATGGCATAGCCGACGGTGACGACGATCAGCGCCAGCAGCGCGCTCAGACCCAGCTTCTTCAGCGGCATTTTCACGCCGCGCTCGGCCAGATCCAGGCCGTTTTTCCTGCCGTAGGCGAAATAGTAGACGATCATGCTGAGGATGGTGAACAGGCCGCAGCAGGTGGACCAGAGGCCCAGGCCCATGGCCTCGCCCTGAGCGACCGGCATGGCGTTGCCGATCTTGAGCAGAGTTAGATAGATGACGGAGCCGAACACGGCGCCTGCCAGCAGGCTGAGCCAGAACCAGAGCTTGCCCTTCTTATCCTTCACCGGCATCGCCTGCACGGGCTCTGCGGCACGGAGGGAGGCGAAGGTCGGCGTGAAGACCAGCAGGGTCGTGAAAGAGCAAAGGAACATCGCAAAGCCGATCACGCCCACGAAGTTGAAGGCTTCCTTCCACTGCCAGACCTGATTGGTCGCGGGGATGGGATTGGGCGCGTTCAGCGTCTTGGAGAAGAAGTCGCAGATGTAGGACTCGGAACGGGCGGAGAAGTGGGACCAGGGGTGAATGATGGGCGGGCGGTAGATGATGCGCAGGGTCTCCTTGCCGTCCACATCCTCGCGGTACTCGGTGTAGGCCTCGCGGGTCTCCCAGGCGGACTTGTCCTTACCGAAGTTCAGGAAAGCCTGGGCCGTGTCGGTCTGCATGAAGTAGGGAGAGCTGAGGGGCTGGCCGTCGGCGCTGACGGAGGTGCCGAAGAACTCGTCGTACACCGCAGAGATTACGGCCACGTCGCGGCTGCCGTAGGGATTGGCGAAGTTGCCGTCATTGTCGGTGTAGAGCGGGTCGTTGCAGTGTATGAGAGCGGCGGCGATCAGCGGGGTCTCGTTCAGGTTGTCGGCATTGATCGCAGCGTTCACCGACCAGGAGCCCATGGAGTGGCCGGTCACGCCGATACGGGAGGTGTCGACAAAGGGCATGCGGCTGAGCGCGAGGACGCCCTGATAGACGCCGTCCGGCGCGAGGATGAAGAAGTCGGGCGTGATCTCGGAATCGCCGTGGTCGGGCTGGTCGACGGACAGCACGACGAAGCCTCGGCGGGCGAGCTCAACGTAGTTAGCGTCAGCCATCTCCTTATTGTTCAGATAGCCGTGACTGGTGACGATTGCGGGAGCGGGATTGTCCTTTGTGGCCGTCTTGGGGATGAGCAGATAGGCGGACATGGTGTAGCCGCTGTCGGTTTCGATGTTCAGTTCCTTCATAACGACGTCGCCGCCGGAGGTCTGAACGGCACTGACCACGATGCCGCAAAGCAGCATCAGCGCGAGGGAAATGCACAGGAACAGTTTCGCGGTTTTCTTGACTTTTTCCATGGTTCTCTCTCCTCTCAAAAAAATAGTTGAAGCTTACGACCAGTTATAGTATATAGCAAATACTTTTCTGCGGCAAGAATATATTTTCTACAAAAAAGCATGCTCAAAACTATATATTTTGCCCTGCATGGATTATTTGCTCTTCCGCGCGCGTTGTGATATACTGCATTTAATGATTTGAAGGAACAAGAGGAAGGAACAGAAAACACATGAAGCTGGAATGGATGGGGGCCTACCGTGAGATCATCGGCGATTTTTATCGCTCAGCCAACGGCTACTCACAGATCTGCAAAAACGAGATGTTTGGCGATCCAATCAAGTTTTCGCCCTATGAGGTCCAGATCATGGAGCATATCATGGAGCATGCCGATCAGCATCGGAACATGAAGTGGTATGCCAACCGCCTCGGCCTCAGTCAGGCCACCTACTCGAAATATGTGAGGAAGCTGGTCGACAAGGGGCTGCTGGAGAAATATCACACCAGCGGCAACAAAAAGGATGTCATCCTGATGGTCTCGCCTCTTGGTTTGCAGGAGTATGAGGCGTACGCAAAGACGGCGTCCGACCGTTGGTTTCATGAACTGTTTGAGCTGCTGGACCATGCCACGCCGGAGGAATTGGAAACTGTGAGGAAGGCCTTTGCTATTTTCAGCAATTGGCACAGCGAAAAGCGGGCAGAGAGCCACGAAGAACAGGAGGACTTGGTTCGTATTGAATAAGCGGGCAGCAAACAGCTGGCCGATAAGAATCGATCAGGTCCATAAGAATACCCGGGGTTTCCGTGAGAGAGCGGAATGCCCGGGTATCGGACTTTTACGGGATGGATTCGCTGGTCAGCAAAGAGGCTCATTATCAAAATAGCGGTACTAAGACAAACGAGAGTTTGGATTTACAGAGCAGCCTGTGATATCGTATAATTGGCATTGGTTGTTTCACGCTTCAGTTCTGACAGCGCCTGGTACGCTTCACTTTCGACTTTATAATTAGCCAGAATCAAATTCTCTTTCATTTCAAACATCTCCTCTGAAATAGAAAGCGCCCCGCATTTAGCGGGGCGCTGGAGTAGTAATGATTATCCTTGGATTTGAATGGTCTTACGCTCCGGAAGCGCCACCGGCTTCTCCTTCGGGAAATCAAGCGTTAGGACGCCGTCCTCAAACTTGGCCTGGACGTCTTCTTCCTTAACATTCTCGCCGATATAGAAGCTTCTGGTCATGGAGCCCTCATAACGTTCCTGGTGAACGATCTTGCCCTTCTTGTCCTTGCCCTCTTCTTCGAGGCCCTTGGACGCGGTGATCGTCAGGTAACCATTCTGCAGCTGCAGATCGATCTGATCTTTCTTGAAGCCCGGCAGGTCCACCTTCAGCTCGTAGCCTTCATCGTGTTCCTTCAGGTCGGTCTTCATCACATGAGCCGCATGTCTGCCATACAGCTTGCGATCCACATCGGATTCAAAGCCTCTGAACGGGAAGCCCATCCAGTCATCAAACAAACTCTCTCCAAAAATACTCGGTAACATAAGTCATGCCTCCTTCGATATTGCAATCATTTTTGTTTGTTACCTGAGCAAGGGGGATGGAGGTCATCTATTCGATCTTCGTTCCTCTGTTCGATTATGATTATATCACCATTTTTAGCACTGTCAAGCCGAGAGTGCTAATTATCGCGTGAACAATTTGTGAACATTCTTATATACAGAAGCATACGAGTTTTAAATCTAGTTCGCCGGTGATAAGCCCTTGAGCCTATCACCGGCTATTGCTTTTACACGTGGTCGCGGAGCAGCTTCTTCAGTGAAGCCATGTTCTCATACAGGATAATGAACTCAGTCGGTGTGCAGTCGCTGAGGAGATCCAGCACCCCAGAGCTTTTGTTCTGTCCCAGGACGCTGCTGGAGAGAAGGAGATGATCTGGCGTAGTATTCAGCGCCTGGGATAGTTTTATTACCATGTCCAAGGACGGGAAGCGGTCCCCTGCTTCCAGCTTCCGAATGTAGGTTTCGGAGACATCGACTCTGTCCGCCAGCTCTTCCTGGGACATCTTCGCCATTCTCCGGTAGTGCCGAATGCGCTGAGAGATCATTGTGTTTTCCATTTCTTTGTACCTCCATGTAATTCTTTAGAATGACTAAAATCATTCCTTGAACTACATTAGTGGAAGTATGGCTTATTACAAGAGTCTATTCTTCTGTTACGGCATAATCATATTTTTTCCCAAACCGATACCATCTGTACCGGTAGCGGAACTGGCCGTCTCTGTTCTCCCCTGCCTGTCAGATATATAATAAAAGCGCAAACAGGCCCGGGCACGCTATTTGAAGTGATGATCAACACTTTGCCGTTTTTATGGTTTCCTGATAAGCAGCGGAGGCAATGCGGTATGGAACATGCATCAAAAGAAATCGAGAAAGAGAAGATCCGAAACCGATATAAGGGGGTATCTCCGGATCTGTTAGAAGTGATCCCAGCTGAAGAGCGCGTAGATATTCTGCAGGATGATCGCGAGAAAAGGGTTGGCGTTTATGTCCGTGTCTCTACAGATGATCCGCGACAAACGTCTTCCTTTGAACTTCAAAGGAACCATTACACCGACCTGATCGACCGTTACCCGAATTGGCACCTGTACCGCATCTATGCCGATGAGGGAATCTCCGGCACTTCACTCAAGCACAGGAAATCCTTTATCAAAATGATTGAGGACTGCAAGCAGCATAAGCTGGACCTGATCGTAACGAAAAGCGTCTCCCGCTTTGCGAGAAACATCTATGACTGCATCGGATATATTCGAATGCTGGCCGCGCTCAAACCACCGGTTGGTGTTTTCTTTGAAACGGAAGGGCTTTATACGTTGAGAGACGACAGCGAAATGGCGCTTACCTTCACTGCCTCCTTTGCTCAGGAAGAAAGCCGCACAAGAAGCAGCGCAATGAACCTGTCCTACGAGATGCGTTTCCGTCGTGGCATTTTCATGCTGCCGAAGCTCCTCGGATATGATAAAGACGAAGAGGGCAATCTTGTAGTTAACGAAAACGAGGCTCAGACCGTTCGGTTGATCTTTTTTATGTTCCTTTACGGGTACACGCCGAAGGAGATTGCCGATGAACTCACAAAGCTCCAACTTGAAACCAAGAAAGGGAATGTTGTCTGGTCCCCCAGCTCAGTCATAGCTATTCTTCAAAACGAACGCCATTGCGGAGATGTGCTAGCGCACAAAACATGGACTCCCAGCTACTTGGATCACAAGGCTGTCAAGAATGATGGCAACAAGCCGCAGTACCGTCAACGTGATCATCACGAAGGGATCATCTCCAGAGACGACTTCTTTGCCGCCCAGCAGTTACTGGCCCACAGCATGACCGGCAGAACTGGTATGCTCCCCCATCTGCACGTCATTGATAAAGGCCCGCTCAAAGGTTTTGTTGTTGTTAATCCCCGCTGGGCCGGCTTCGATGCAGCCGAGTACATCAAGGCAGCATCCTCTGTCAGCAAAAAAGATACCGCCGATGATCCTGTTGTCCTGGAAAAGGGCACATTGGACCTCAGAGGTTTTTCTGTCGTCCGCGGCCAGTTTTTTGAAAGCCCCAACAAGTGTACGGTCAAGCTGTCCTATGAGAAAATCAACTTTTACTCTTATTGCCTCCAGTGCATGAACAGCTGCAAGTATGTGGAACTCTTATTGGATCCGTTGCGGAAGCTTCTTGTAGTGAGGGCCTCGCATAAGGGAGAACGGACAGCCATTGACTGGTGTACTTTTGACGGCAAGAAGAACCACCCCCGATATATCATTGGCCGCGCATACTTGCCTGTAATCTACGACATTATGAATTGGCCGGTCGACCGTGAGCATGTCATCCAGGGCGAATGTCGTGGCAACGGCAAAGAATCGATTCTTGTGTTCGATCTCAAAGATGCTGAAGCCGTTATCCGCCAGTACGCTGATAAAGAGGACCCCGACCCAGATGACGAAGATAGCGTGCCGGAGGAAGTGGGGCGGGTAATCGCAATGCCTGCTTCATGGGCATCGAGTTTCGGGAGCGACTACTATCAGCAAGATCCTATTCATGTGTCTGATCAAGGATGGAACGTTCAGGAAAAGGGACGCCCGTTACCGCGAAACGATCCTTTCAAAGCAACCGGGCCCCAGGAGTTGAAACGACAGATCACCAGCATTGTAACTGAGATGAAGGAAGGCGTCACGAATGGACAGTGAGCAACTTGTCATTGATGGACTCAAAGATGTGTTCCGTATCGATCCTGTGACTGGAAAAGAAGACGAGTTTCTGCTGGATGACGACTTTTCTTACGCTGGTTATCAGATAACCCGAGAGGAATTCTTCGCCCATTCCCGGGAGCCGCAGCTGACTATTTGCGGGAACAAGCTGTATCTGAACAAAGTCTGTCTCCGGAAAGCCCCCGACGTCTCCAGAATCCAAGTTCTCATTAATGAGGAAGAGAAAAAGCTTGTCATTAAGCCTTGCACAGAAGAATTAAAAGATTCGCTCTTATGGACTACCCCAAAAGGTCATATGCGTCGTATTCTCTGCAAAGATGCTTTTTGTAGCCTCTTAACTGAGCTCATGGGGTGGAATCTAAATAACCGCCATCGTATGATTGGCAAAATGATTCGGGCTGATGGTGAGCGGCTTTTCCTATTTGATCTGTCTGCTGCCCTTATCTACCCTGGGAAGGCCGTGCTGGATGAAGAAGGTAATGTTGTCAAATCCATCTATACGAAGAGCCCTGTATACAAAGAATCGTGGGAGCACCAGTTTGGGCTTCCCGTGGAAGAGCACGAGCGAAGATACACTATCAATCGTTTCGATGATTTCGTAACCATTAGCGTCCAGGATCGCGGCCCAGGAAGTACCCCGCGACCAATTCTGAAACGAGAGGAGTAACAATTTTTATGGAAAGCCTCCCCTTCTCCGATGAAGCGCCTGCCATTACCGTCGATATCGGTCGGCACCGACTTCGTATTCACAGGAGTACTCTCCGCAGGTTGGATAATCCCATGTTTGTACGCATCCTTGTTAACCCCAGTGACAAAGGTATAGTCGTTGAGAAATGTACCGAGAGCACAGCCGGATCATACCGGCTTATGCAGTCCAATGCGCGAAAGCACTCGATGGAAGTTTATAGCTCTTCCCTTGTCGACGAAATCTCTGATTGTGCAGGCTTCGATCGGTACAGGACTGTAAAGCTTCTTGGTCTCCAAATCCGGGGACAAAGCGCCGTGTTTTTTCGGTTGGCAAGCGATTCGACGAGCGTCTGCACAAGCTGAAATCAAAGGACAGATAAATCCGATGAGTGATTACGATCTAATAATTGACCCAGAGTTCAAGCGTTTGCTGCCTGAGCTGTCCGAAAAAGAATACAGTGTTCTAGAAGAGAGCATCCTTTCTGAGGGTTGCCGTGATGCTCTTGTGCTCTGGGGCCAGATTATTGTCGATGGGCATAATCGGTACCAGATCTGCAGGAGTCATGGGCTGCCTTTTCGGACCGAGCAACGTGCTTTTTCAAGCCGTGAGGAAGCCATCCGTTGGATCTTGTTGAATCAGATCGGCCGGAGGAATCTCTCTCCGGAACTATTCAAGTATCAGATTGGGAAACGGTACAACGTCGAGAAAAGGCTCTCTGCGCATAACCCTCGCGGAAAGAATCAGTACTCTGAGGTCGCATCAGATTTTCTTATGCAACCTCGAACCACGGCACGGCTTGGTCGCGCCGGAGAAATCGCGCGAGAGTATAACGTTTCTCATTTTGCTGTTCACACATACAAAGACATAGCCAATGCTGTCGATCGTATTGCCGAAAAGGATGATCGCCTCTCTGATCGGTACCTTGCGGGACGAATGCGAATTAAAAAAGACGATTTGATGGCTATCTCTGAGATGCCGGATCGTCAGGTGCGTGCATTGACTTCAAACCTCATACGAGGAGGGAAAACTGTCTGCCGCACACAGGATGTGTTAGATGCTACAACTCCGAGAGATTATGACCGGGAAAATGCATCTGCACGCGAAAAGCGAAGAGCCCAGTCTAATGCTGTTGGCCAGAGCTCTGTGAAGGACCTGCCTGCATATGATCCAGACGGAGAAGTCTCCAGTCTTTCCCTGACTATCCCTTCGTGGAATTCATCTATAGACCGTGTCTTTACCAAAACCGATTTACACGAGATCTCAGATAAAGCGCGAGCGCAGCTAAAGACGGAGCTCTTGGCCTTGCGCGACAGCGTTGATATCATCTTACTTGCCATAGAGGAGGCTTCCAATAATGGATGAAGAAACCCGTAGACTGTTTGTACCCAATGTTCATTTTGAGCTGATTCCGATTAAGAATCTCTCCTCAAACCAGAAGTATCAGCGCCCAATCTCCCACGGTCATGTTGGCAAGACAGCAATGAATTTTGATCTGTATCAGATCAACCCTGTTAAAGTCAGTCGCCGCGACGGGATCAACTATGTGTTTGATGGCCAGCACACCATCGAGACAATCGCAACCGCCTCCAATTCCCGTGAAACTCCTGTGTGGTGCATGATCTATGATGATTTGGATTACGAGCAGGAGGCGGGCATCTTCGCGAACCAGAAGAAGTTCACCAGGCCTCTCAAGTCTATCGAAATCTTTAACGCAAATATCGAAGCCGAGAACGGAGTTCAGATGACCATCAAAAAGATCGTAGAGAGTTATAATCTGGTCATCTCCCCGCGTCGTATTCCTGGCAACGTCAGCGCAGTCAGTGCCCTAGAGTATATCTTCAACAAGTATGGCTACCATGTGCTCGACAGGACTCTCCTGCTTGTGGTCTCGACATGGGAAGGCGATGTTGATTCACTCTCCAGTAACATGCTTAAGGGGATCGCTCGGCTGATCGCTGCATATGGCGAAAACCTGAAAGACGAGCAATTCGTCGATCGCCTTAGCAAGGTATCCGTAAGAGAGGTCATTCGCACCGCAAAGGATCGGCACGCAGGTACTCAGGGATATGCTGAGGCCGTTCTTCTCCAGTACAACAAGCGTCTCAAATATCCACTCCGCTGGGATTCCTTGTCCGGTACTCTCGAAAAGGAAGCAGATCCCCCTGCCGAGGAGTCACCGGCATATGTTGAAGAAGACGGCTATATCGTTGATCCAGCAACCGGTGAAATCATTCAAGAACCCGAAGACGATGAAGATGACTTTTACGGAGATGAAGAAGGTGCACCAGATAACGTAGGCGCGTTACCAAGTCCTGATCTGCTGGATAATCTGGCTTTGAGACAACCTTAAGAATACCTCTCCTCCGTGACTGATCAGCTTTTTTTCTGTCGCATGTTCATTCTTTAGAATGACTAATGTAATTCTTTGGGGCGTGTTTATTAGATCCCAAAACCCCTATAATTATTTGTGGGATGAGAATTGTCATTCCAAAGGAGGGGTTTGCAGTGGATACCGTCTCATTGGGCAGCAGGATTCGTGAAATCCGCGAATCGCACGGGCTTACGCAAGAAGAGCTCGCTTCCAAAACGGGAATCAGCATCAAGCATCTAAGTGTGTTGGAGCGCGGGCTAAAAGAGCCGAGGCTCTCCACTTTCCTTTCCATTGCCGAAGCTCTGGGAACCACTCCGGATGAACTTCTTACTTCTCCTAACCAAGACAACGAATTCATTTCTGCGTTCCTTTATAAAGCTGCCCGGCTCCCCTCTGATAAGCAGGAAAAACTCCTGAAAATAGTAAATACTCTTGTTGAAGAGCTTTGAAAAGCGGCCTCCCCAAATATGGGGAAGCCGCTTTCTCTATTATGGTGGGAGAAGTTGGATTTGAACCAACGTAGCCTTGCGGCAACGAATTTACAGTCCGCCCCTTTTGACCAGACTCAGGCATTCTCCCGTATGTGGTGGGCTCTCCAGTGATCGAACCTGGGACGCGCAGATCTTCAGTCTGCCGCTCTACCAACTGAGCTAAGAGCCCGTGTGGGGTGTGAGAGCGGATTAGAACCGCCGACATTCGGTGCCACAAACCGACGCTCTAACCAACTGAGCTACTCACACTATGAATGGTGCACGAAGTGAGAGTCGAACTCACAGGCCCTTATCGGGCACCAGATCCTTAGTCTGGCGCGTATTCCAGTTCCGCCATTCGTGCGTATGGTGCGCCTTGAGGGGGTCGAACCCGCGACCTTCGGATTAAGAATCCGCTGCTCTACCAGCTGAGCTAAAGACGCATATGGCGCGCTCTACAGGGCTCAAACCTGTGACATGCGGATTAACAATCCGCCGCTCTACCGACTGAGCTAAGAACGCTTATGGTACGCCCTGCGGGGCTCGAACCCGCGACCTTCGGATTAAGAATCCGCTGCTCTACCAGCTGAGCTAAGAGCGTATGTGGCGGAGTGAGAGCGGCTCGAACGCTCAAGCGCATTACTGCGCCGCCTCCTTAGCGGGGAGGTTCCTTACCAGTTAGGATATCACTCCATATGGCGCAGGACGGAGGTGTCGATCCCCACAGCATCACTGCTGCCCACGGTTTTCTGGACCGGTGTCAGCGCCGGCTGACATCGTCCTGCATTGTGGAGGTTCCAGCCCGATTCGAACGGGCGATCACGGATTTGCAATCCGCAGCCTTAACCAACTTGGCCATGGAACCATGTGGCACCGCACCGAGGTTTCTATCCTCGTCCTCACGGGTCAAAGCCGAGTGTGCTCCCATTACACCAGTCCGGTATGGTGCGCGAGGTGAGATTTGAACTCACATGCCCTAAGGCGCCAGGTTTTGAGTCTGGCACGTATACCAGTTCCGTCACACGCGCATGGTGCCTGCCGAGGGAGTCGAACCCCCAATCCTTGCGGCGCCCGGTCTTAAGCCGGACGTGTATCCCAATTCCACCAGGCAGGCATAGTGGTGACCCCTGCGGGACTTGAACCCGGCATTTCAGGATTGAGAGTCCTGCGTCATGGCCGATTAGACTAAGGGGCCGTATGGCAACCCCGACGGGGCTCGAACCCGCGATCTCCTGATAGACAGTCAGGCGTGTTAGCCATCTGCACTACGGGGCTGTATCTTGGCACCGGATCATGGATTTGAACCACGACTTCCTGAGTCAGAGTCAGGCGTGCTGCCGTTACACCAATCCGGTATATGGCACGCTCTGCAGGATTTGAACCTGCGGCCCCCAGATTCGTAGTCTGGTACTCTGTCCAGCTGAGCTAAGAGCGTGTATGGTGATCCCTGCGGGATTCGAACCCAGCATTGCCGCCTTGAAAGGGCGGTGACCTGACCTGTTAGTCTAAGGGACCATGCCAGCTCTGTTGCCAGAGCTGATTATTCTTTTATGCGGAGAACCTGATCACTCCGTCTTGAAATATCAAGATATCGTCGATCTTTACTCCGAACACCGTTGCCAGGACAACAAGATTATCTACTGTCGGCAATGCTGTCCCCCTCTGCCACTTGTAAATGGCCTGCGGGGTGCTGAACCCGAAGATGTCCTGGAGATCCTTCACGGTCAACCCCGCATTGATCCTCAGACGGGTAATGTTGATACCTGTTGCGGTCATATCAATGACCGGTATGCGATTCATTTCATTTACGCTCCTGTTCCGGCACTGAGCCGGAACGGAACCGGCTCAGTTGGCCTTAAAGTTATATATGGGTTTCAGTACTTCAATGATATCGACGCTCTCTCCAATCACGTCGATGATGTCCGCGAGAGACTTATAAGCCATAGGGGCCTCATCCAAAGTCGCTTCATTTACTGAGGTCGTGTAGATGCCTTCCATCTCCCGACGGTACTCATCCAGGTCAAGAATCTGCTTTGCAGCAGTCCGTGACATGATGCGGCCTGCGCCATGCGGTGCAGAGAAGTTCCAGTCGGGATTCCCTTTGCCGATTGCGAGCACACTACCATCACGCATGTTGATCGGGATGAGGACCTTCTCGCCTTTATGCGCAGCGATAGCACCTTTGCGGAGGATCATCTCATTGGTATCGATGTAGTTGTGAATCGTGTGGAATGATTCCACAACTTCCAATCCAAGCTGTTGTAGGATGATTTCCGCCATCAGCTCGCGGCTCCGGCAAGCAAAGCGCTGGCAGATTTCCACGTCATGAAGGTAATCCTCCAGGTATTGACCGTATACAAAGCAGAGGTCCTCGGGGATCGTTGCCTCATGTGAGTTCCAATGCAGTTCTCTGAGCGCTGCCTGAATCTCAGTACGACGGCCTGCAGCTTTGTATTCCGCAATCAACGCATCGCGCTTTGCGAAGTATTCCTCTTTGCCTTTGTTTAAGTCGATAGCGAGCCGCTGGTAGAATTCGGCCACCTGCTTGCCCAAGTTACGGGATCCGGAGTGAATAACCAGAAACTTGGTTCCATCTGCTGACTGGTCGATCTCGATAAAGTGATTGCCACCACCGAGTGTTCCCAAACTGCGTTCGAGACGCTTCAAATCCTTCAGCCCGCGGTAGCATCGCAGATCGAGCAAATCAAAGCGTTCCTTACGACCTTCCCATACATTCATCCCGGAAGGGATAAAGTGGGCTGCCGCGTCAAACTGCTCCATGTCGATCTCTACCTGGCCGAGATTCACTGTGTACATGCCACAGCCGATATCGACACCAACGACATTGGGAACCGCCTTATCTTTTACAGTCATGGTCGTACCTATGGTGCAGCCTTTACCGGCATGGACGTCAGGCATGATGCGAATCCGGCTTCCTGCAGTAACCTCGTAATCGCACATCCTGCGGATCTGCTCGATTGCCTCATCCTCAATGACTTTGGCGAAGCAGATTGCAGTGTTGATTTTTCCTTGTATTTCAATCATTGCTATTTCTCCTCAAATTGAACATGAAAAAGCCGCCTGCCTCAATTAAGGCAAGCGGCTCGCATTTATCTGATCTCTCCCGGGCAGGTTACAAGATCATGCTGTTATCCCACTTTGCCTTAAAAGAGCGCGCGCAAAGACCGTCCAGATACTGAAAGCTGGACTGACGGAGTTCCATGTGCTCTTTGTATGACAAAGCGAATTGAACAGTGATCATGTCTTTTTTCCTTTCCGGGCCTCGCCCTTATTTACTGACGAAACTATACCACTCAAAGTTCCGGTTGTAAAGAAACCTGTAGTATAAAGCGCCTTTTCATTCCAGATTTGTTTCTTTGATCCACCAGCCGGAACCGTCACGGTAGCCGTTTTCTTGCATGAATGGAAGTATCTTAAAATGCCACCCCTCTACATCTGGTAGCATATCTTTCTTTTCCAGCCTTGCGAAGCACTCATTAAGGAGTTCCTCTTCAAAGTCAGCCCATTCCAAAAAGAAGTAATCAAGCCACTTATCATCGCTTTCATCACATTCATGAAGAAATGCGCTAACCCGATTACATACCTGGGCCAATTGTTGCTTACTTTTTTTCAGCAGCCGAGGTGTCCGATCCACCTCATCTGCCGGTATTGCCTTGAGTCCCATCACTTCCTTCAGCTTCAGGAACTCCTCGCTGTCCGCAAGCTCAAACGGCGTCTTGCCGCCCAGCTTGCTGCGTCTGGTGCTGTTGATGTGGTTGAGTAAAAGAATGATGTCTTCCTGCGTGTAGGGGCTGAAGCTCTTCCCACGAGGGAGGACATAGCGGATGTACTTGTGGTTCAAGACTTTTGATTAATAAGTCAATCTGCTCAAGTGTAAGGGGAATCTCTACCTCTGTGTTCGGAGCCATTCCATTTGCAATCATTTCGTCAAGTGTCATTTTTCTTTCTTATATTTTAAGGTTTTCAAGTATAAACATAGTGGTACTGCCTGTCCATATAGTCAGCATACAGCTTTTCCAATTCAATACATAATTCATTTCGCCGTAGCTGGCGGCAAAGACTCAATAACATTTGTCTGAGGTTATCGTTTTCTTCTGAGCAGAATATAAGCCTTTTTAAGCTGTCATCCCTAGCGATGATATCCAGAAGTGCAACCGGATTATCGCTTTCAACAAGGTTTTCCATCATTGCATCGAGAAACTCATGGGCAGCAGGATTATTGTACGTGAAGGGATATTCATACATAGAGCGCCACATTTTCACTGCAAGTTCGGGATTGTCGTTATAGCAGGCACAAAGCAGGTCTTGTATAGCACCCCAGTAATACTCTTTGAATTGCTCATGCTCTTCCTGCTCAAAAAATTCAGGAAACCTGCTAAGCAGCATCCGGAGATACGGCGAAAAATCGTCCTCAGTAATGTCTTTATCCCTAACAGGAGGCTGCACATTGGTACCAGCGAAAAATCCCCAGTGGCTCTCAAACATTTCCCGATGCTTCTGATTGTCTGCAGATGCTTGTTCATCAAAGTGATTTATAAACAATGTGTACATAGGGAAAAGTGCTTGCAGCAGTTTTTCCAAGGCCTTCACTTTGGCGTCGCTGTCCGGATTCCCATATCCCATGCGGACTCTTTTACCAAAAACGGCCAGAGCATCTTCATGGTAGCATGGCAAGACGAGAATAAGCTCCGTCCAGAAACGACCACTCTTTTCCCATGTCAGTTGCCCCTCGTCAGAGAAAAGCATACCTCCTTCTTTGGCACAACGCACGATGTCGTCATAGCTGCAAATTCCGGGGTGTTTTGTAAGCACATCCTTTACAATCAGGTGATACGCTTTGCATATTGGGTCATTTATGTTCCCGGGCTTTTTGTACCCCAGACAAACACCATTCGCCAAGCCTTTTGTGATCCAGTGATAAAACGTTCTGTCTGCCAGCTTTTGTTTGGTTGTATCCCATTGGGGTAAAATCGCCTTTGCATTTGTAAGGAACTGATCATAGGCTTTATCAATTATGCAGATTATTTCTGCGGCTTTTTTGTCTGGTATAAGCTTGGGGGCAATATAGATTTCATCATCTTCCTTGTCACCAAAACCAAGGCCAAGACCAAACCAAAATATCTCCCAATTTGTATTCTCAGAGCCTGTCAGTTTCCCATCATGGTTTTTATCAAACATCTCTTTATCCCAAGATAATGCCATTGTGTCACCCCTTATCTATATCACATCGAAAAACTTTATCTTTATCTTTCTGCCGCATACTTAATAATAGTGCCTTTAGTAGCAGCAGAACCGTTGAGCGCCAACCAAAGCAGTCTAAGCATACTCACCGAAAAACATACTTCATGTGCCTCCGGGAAAAGATATTGGATTTTCTCACACGCTTCTATAAACCAATACTCTGCATCGCAATCGTCCAACATTTTATACTGCTCCTTGGTGTACCCACGACTGCATATTTTCCCCTTGCGCACATCGGTCATAAAGTCTGCAGCAGCTTTCTCAGAAACCCCTCTGGCCCTAAGATACTTATAAACATCTTCTCTGCTGCAAATCAGGTCCGGAGCAAACATTGCATTGCTATACAGCATTTCACGCTGATTATTCCCCCAGAGCTGCGTACCGTGTGTCAGACATGTGTGCGCTGTATCTAATGCGCAGATTTCATTCGGATTCTCCCATCTTCTCCGTCAGATCATGGAGGCTTTTATCGTGCTGCGCCTGAGTGATTGCTCCGTGTTCCAAAAACATGTCGAGCATGGCCTTCTGTTTCAGGTATAGCTGATGGTTCTTCTGCTCATGAGTAAGTTTGTCCCACGATGCATTGTTTCTAACGGACTCCGGCATACTGTTTCTCCTTATACGAGATCAGATCAATTGTGCTCCGTCACATACTTTACGAGTTCTCTGGCCACCGACAAAGGATGAGCTTGGAATGTGGAGTCCAGTCCCGCTATCTCTGATCTGTTCATCAAGAAGCCTTTCTTAAACTCTGGGTCATACGGATCACAGAACCAATCACGCTCCATAATGTCGCCCATATCAGCAGGTTCGCCAGCCTGTTCTTTCGCTTTGATATAAAGCATGACTCCCATGCTGTCCCTTTGGCCAGTTATTCCTTCTTCTTCAAACGAGCCAGATATGAAGTAAATCTGATCTCCAATTTCGAAGTTGAAGTTCAGCTGATATCCAACTTTTTTGGGTATCGCATCGATTCCCTTACGATACTTCATGATGTAATAGATAAATCGACCACCATGCTCACAGGTTCCTGTATTAACCTCGATGATCCCTTGGTTTTCCTCCATCGTTTCATGGAGTAAATCGATGATCTTTTGTGAGTCGTCCAGCGGCATAGAAGCTTCTGCTGTAACCGTATAGCAGAATACTATTCCACTTGCATTGCCGGTAGCGATTGTATACCCTTCTGCATCTTTTGGCAGCGGAACATCCTTCAATTTGGAGATATCAATTCTGCTATACGATTCCGGGATTTTTACAATTTCATCGTCGGACCTGGGTTTATACTCAAACGACTTGCTTTTCCCGTTTCCGCTGTTGGATCGGTTCCGTCTTCCGGGTTTAATTGCCTGGTTGATGAACTCCGATCCTTTTTTTATCACCTGTGCCACTGGTGCAGTCTTTTCCTGGACAGCTCTTCTTATTCTTTCTGGAGTTTTATTCTCCAAGTAGACAATAGTAGCCGCAATACCCTTCTCAATTTCTTCGTAACGGAGGATATCCTCATTCAGGATCTCCTGCTTTATAAAAGAGTAATTGTCAAGCGACGTAATCGGCTCACTGTTCTTAAAACCAGAAATGAGCTTATTGTACGCCTCATTTTCTCTTTGCTTTACATCCAGTTCCTTTATAAGCTGATCTGCCGCATCAGATATGAATGTACTCTCTTTCCTCGCAACACGATTGGTACTTGCGATTACTTGCAGTGTCGTATGAAGTGCTCCCTTCAAAACAACATTTTCCGATGGATAAGGAACTGCCTTCTTAAAAGAAGAAAGTACTGATGCAAAGCTCTCTTGTGACTGAATGGAATCTATGAACGAATTCCACTCATCATGCAGCTTCAGGAAAACCGCTAACACAAATACTTCTGAAATCGAAGAACCATTTTTCTTCAGCACATATGACAGCAGCGAGAGGAAGTCTTTTATCTGTTCCTTGTTAAGCTCCCCAAGTTTAACAAACCGGTCTGTCCCTGCAGTGTTACAGTTTGACTCATGGATATTCTTCAGCAAATCGCGCAGGCTTTCTTCTGTAAGGACACCGTCATCTATGGTAATACTTGTCTGTTTGCCTGCCTCATCAGTATAGGGAATTATGATCTTTCTTGTTCCGGCAGATTTGCCCTCTGCCATTGCCATGTCTGTGTATTTTATATTTTTGTATGGAAGGCAACGATACTCTCCTTTGATGAAAGACCCATCCTTAACATACATCGCATAGGTTGTGAACGTTAAATAGCCATTACCGATCTTAGTCATCCCGATAACAGCGTCATAGGAAAGCCTCGGGAAACTCTTTCCGAGCTCTTTCTTGATGATTTCAGGATAGTTGCTTACCCGCTTCCCGAACTCATCACGTTTTTCGATATGGTCTTCAACTATAGACTTGAGAAGTGAAAAGTCGTCAATGCTTTCCGGCTCCTCTTCGACTTCCTGTATGTCAACTTGGCTCTCTGCTATGTCTTCTTCCTGTTCAATCTGCTCCAGGCTGGGAGCAGCAGGCAGCTGCTTATACAGATCGGTAATTCCATCTTTTCCAAGTGCGCGGTACTGCTGTTCAATCGTGCCACAAATTCTATTTACTTCCTTCTCCGGAAGGAAATCAAGCAGCCAAGCATATGAATCTTTATCTTTGACAAAATCGAAAGAACAGTTTCTCAGGAAAAGGAATGCGCAAATAGCTTTGCCCATAGCAATTCTGTCAGAATGGCTATCCACGTTCTCAAGAGACTGAAACACGAATTTGTCATTCCGTTCTCTAATCCCGAGATAGTCTTCCAGGTTTAGATAAAACGAGATCTGAAGGTCAGATTTCGGCTCCTGTTTTGAAAGCATCGTATAGATGCAAGCAGCAAGGACCCGTTGCTCTGTAATATTCAAATCTTTAAGCCGCTTCCCTGAAGTTAGACCGTAAAGGGCCTGGTTCTGTATATCTGCGACATCATGAAGTACAACGTCAACGAGTTCAAAGCCCGCATCTTGTTCTTCTGCTATGTCTTCAAGCTTCTCCTCAAGGACCTGCATACCTTTTTCAACTTTTTGTTCCCTTTTTGCCTGGATTTTTGCTTGAGCTTCGATCCCCTTTAGAAAATCCTTTTTACTCATTTCCAAACTCCCTTACGAAACTATACTCTTCGCCTACAACAAGGTCTTCCCAATGCTTCCCTAAATACTCGCTCTTCACCTGGTTAATGAATTTCGTATCAGTTATCAACCGGTGTGCTGTAACGATCAGACCACCAATATCTACATTTTCCCACGCGAACTCGTTACCTGCCAGTGCATTGCCTCCGACCCAAATCACATTGCTTGCAGAAGCTATTAGATTTGAAATTGACAAGATCTTTCTGGTTTTAACTTCGTATAATTCTCGGCTTTCATATTTTTGTGGATCAAAGAAGAATCCGTGTAACACAGAGATTATTAAGTTGATGAAAACAGCCGTTGCCGCTTCAATTGCCGCTGCCTTTAGTACTACGGTATCCCGCATTAAGCAGAGTGTATCATAGCCTTCTGAATACAGCTTGCTTGCCAACGCGGGATCAAATGCCTCCAGCAAAGGAACTGGCAATCCCAGCTTAGTATACTTATCAGATTCAAGATGAACAGCCTGGGCAAACAGCGCTGCAGGCAATCTATTTCCTGCTTCACGGACGCTGTCAAACGCCTCGTAAAAACATGCGGGAATAGTGGTTTCAGATTCCCAGCGCTTTCTTCCCCTTTGCATGCACACATTGAAGGAGCGGAACAAGTATGTTTTGTCCAAAGTGATACTGTCAGACAAGATATTCATCGTGCCAAAAATCCAACCAAGGACAGGATCGTGTCCCAAAGTGTGGATACGATGTAAGCCGCCTTCCATATTGACGCCAAAGAGCGGGCTTCCTTTTGTCACATCATATGGGACGCCGTTAGATACTATCTGTTCCCAGTTTCTATGCTCAGATACTTTGATATTCTTGCCGCTGTGATTATCTCTATACCGCTGTTCTTTATCATGCTTAATCTGCTCAATAGCCTTGTCATCATGTGCAAGTCTGTTCTCGGCTTTATAAGATAAGTCTGCGGAAGCTTTACGGGCAATAGTCGAAATCAATACCCATCTACCTATCTGCAAAGCCGTAGCGAGCATCAAAAAAGCTATGTCTTCTCGGGACTCAAGCCTTGTGGACCGGAGAAACTGAGCATCAATTTCCGACAATTCATCATGAGCATTACCTAGGATAGCAGCTGTCCTACGGGCATCTGCCGCCATTTCTCCCATGCCACCCTTAATAATCCTTTGCTGATCCTGGACGTTTTCTCTTCTTGCCTTGTTTTCCTTAATCAGCTTATCATACTTGCTCATATGCTTTTCCCCGTTCAATTCAGCCCGGACCGAAGTCTCTATTATTTTACAGCATCACTCACTGATAATCTATCAAAACATATTGAAAATGCTTGCCGTCGAGAAATGGATCGTGGAAATCTTGAGTGGTGTATTCTTGGCTGTCCATCTTTTATCCTCCGCAGTCCGGAAGTCTTGAAATTTCAAGACTTTTTGTGCTTTACAGTTCTTTCTGATCCTATAATACTCTATTTTGCTTTAATTGGAAAGGGGGCCCAATATTTAAGTTTGAAACTGTCAGTTTTTATGCGATCTTTTGATTATTTGCTTCTGCAGCCTTGATGCTGAAGGAGGCAGTATGAACACGAAAAACCGGCCCATTAAGCCATGTGCATGTATGGCTTAATGGGCCGACTCGCTCATTCAATGTACACTTGTTCGATGCTCACCCCGCATTTGAAGCATATTTCCATGCTCGCATCCTTGACTATGATCTTTTCCACCAAGGCCTTCATGATACTTCCGTCAGCGTCATTCATGAAGTCTCCGCTTTCTGTGTGCTCTTTGAATTCGTCCAGCCAGAGCCGCATTGCTGCATATCGGTTCTCTGCTGTCCGGTCTTGCTTTCTCTGCTCTTCAAGCTCTTTCATCTGTTCGCCGAACGCAGCCAGCCTTTTTTGATAATCTTCTTCGGTGATCGCCAGCCGCTGCTTCTGCCGGTGAAGTGTCAGAACCTCTTCCTGTATGGCGATGATCTGCTGATCGATATTGTCTATATCGGTATCTGTGCGCATCTCCGTTGCTGCGCTCTTCTCAATCGCTTCGATGATCTCTTCAGAGCCGTCGACCATGGTCTGCAGTGCCGCGAGGTAAGTTCTCTGGAGTACATCTTCGTTCACGTGATGGCTATCACATACTGCTCTCCCGTTTATGATCCTGTTTGCGCAGCCCCAGGCGGGCACGCGCTTCCCGCTCCCGACTTTGCGCAAGTGTCGACGCAGTCTGGATCCGCAGTTCCCGCATACCAGGATTCCGCTGAACGGGTACTTGCTTGAATATCGGCTGCGGCCAACAGCCTTTTGTTTATCATTCTGCCGTCGTTCCATCTCTTCTTTTGCCAGCTCAAATGTCTCTTCGTCTATGATTGCTGGATGCGTATTCTCAGCATAGTACATTGGGGATTTGCTACCATCATTTTTGAAGCGTTTCTTTGAGAGGACATCCGGCTTATACGTTTTGCCCAGCACCGCGTTTCCCGCGTACTTTTCATTTTTGAGGATATTGGTAATCGTATTACTGCACCATGTCGAGCACCCTCTTTTCGACATGAGCCCGTCTTCCCGGAGGCCCTGGCTGATCTGTGTGATAGTCTTGCCACCGATATACTCACGATAGATTCTTCTGACGATCTCAGCCTCTTCTTCAATTATACGGTACTGGGTCCGCCCATCCTCAGTTTTCCCAGCCTTTTCATACCCGAGCATCAGCCCGGTGTTGATCGTGACTTCCCCTTTCTCAAATTTCTTCTGGTATGCCCATTTGATGTTGGCGCTGATCGTTCTGGATTCCTGCTCTGCCATCGCAGCCAGGATCGTCAGCAACACATCGCCGCCGGGCGTCATCGTATCAATGTTTTCCGATTCAAAGTAGACCGATACGCCGAGGTCTTTGAGTTCTCTGATGTAGGTAAGAGCATCTACTGTGTTTCGGGCAAAGCGGCTGACCGATTTCACGAGGACCTTTTTTATCTTTCCGGCCCGGCAGTCATCAATCATCCTCATGAAGTTGGGACGCTTATCTGCCTTGGTTCCTGTGATTCCCGGATCCGCGTAGACCTCAACGAAGCTCCATTTTGGATTCGTTTGGATCATTTTGGTATAGTGCTCTACCTGTCGCTCGAAGGAATCTTCCTGCTCCTCTTTCTCTGTCGACACACGAGCATAAGCCGCGACCGGTTCCTTCAGATACTCCCTGTCAGCTTTTGCTGCGCTGGCGCCGATGGATGGAACCGCCGTTACGATTCTTCTTGCTACGGTCGCCATCACTTTGCCTCCTTTCCGTTCCAGCCAGGTTTGTTCCCGGGCTGGCCATTGCTATAGTCCAGCTTTATTTCTGCTCCGTTATAGAGCACGAAGGTTATTGTGTTGCGATACACAATAACCTTCGTGATAAACTTCTTTACTTTTTCCGGATCATATTCTGTGATCGGGATGAGATCCTCTTCACCTATCGACCGGTTACGCTGATCCGCGATCTCATCATTCAGCTTCGTAACTTCGGCCTTAATCCGCAGCTGCTCTTTGTGGAATGCCACCTCTGTAATCATGTGCTGCAGCGCAAGCGCCGCCAGCTCATGTTCTTCGGCTTCCAGCGAACTCACCCTGTCGATCAAATTGCTGACCGTCTCCCCAGTAGGCCGCTCTTTTATGAATCTGTTGTATGCCTCGATGAACTTCTCATGCAGCACGTTTTCTTTGATTCGGCTGTTATCGCAGGCTGCGACGGTGAATTTTGTCTGCGTATAGCATGTCCAGACGGGTGCAGACCATTTCAATCCAGTAGCGTTCATCTTCCTGTTGAAGTGCTTGCCACAGCATCCGCATTCTATCATCCCGGTGAACTCATGTTGTGGCTGGGTTCTGCCCACCATTTTCGCATTCTTCCTACTTTCCCGGACCTGCTGTGCTTCGTCGAATGTCTCCTGGCTGATGATGGCCTCATGCGTATTCTCGATGTAATACCGCTGTGAGTGCTGTCCTTGATCGTTTCGCATATGGACGCCGTTTATTCTGACATGCTTTCCCATCAGAGCGTTTCCCGTGTACTTCTCGTTCGAGATGATTTCCAAGATATTGTTGTGCTGCCACGGGTTTCCATACGAGTTTTTCAGTCCGTCCGCATTCAGGATTTTGCAGATTTTGACCGCCCCGTTTCCTGCTATGTACAGACCGAAGATCCTCCTGACTACTGCTGCCTCTTCTTCGATGACTTCGACCTGGTTGTCTGCTGTCATCTTGTATCCATACATACGTTTACCGATGCTGATCCAGCCATTCTTGAATCGATCCTGATAGGACCACCGTTGTCTTGCGGAGTCATCTTGCAGTTCATTCTCGGCCAGTGCCGCAGCGATTGTAAGGTAGACTTCGCTTGTAGGCTGCAGCGTGCTGATATTCTCATTCTGGAATACCACCTCGACACCGAGGTCTCGAAGTTCCCGCACGGCGTTGAGTAGGTCGACCGTGTTCCTTGCGAATCTCGATGTAGACTTCGTATAGATCACATCGAACCGACCCGCTCTCGCGTCCTGCATCATCATCTGGAATTGAGGCCTCTTTTCCGCGCTTCTTCCGCTGATACCTTTGTCTGCGTAGATCCCGACCAACTCCACGTCTGGCTCTTCTGCGAGGGTCGTTGTCCAGTATTCTGCTTGGAAATCGAAGCTGTGCAGCTGCGCATCGCTTCCGGAGGATACGCGGACATATGCGACCGCTCTCTTTTTCGCCATTCTCATTTACTCCCTTCTGGGTGGTGGATTCGAACTACCCATAATTTTTTGCCCCTACCTTGGAGGCAGGGGCAAAGATACCAGAAGAACGCCGGAATATCCAGCCCAAATCCGGAAAAAGAAAAGATTAATTGTTGGCCTTCAGCAGCTCCTGCTTGCTTCTTTCTGCCATCGCGTTTTGCTCCGCTTTTGTGATCAGTCCTGCGATCCAAAGCTGGCGCACAAGTGCAGAAGCAAATGCTACCTTCACTTTCGTTTTATCGCTCATCCTATGTCTCCTTCCTTTGGAGTCACGCCGTGCTTGTGATCAAAGCCTTCCATGTGTCAGCGCCGATAATGCCATCCGCCTGCAGCTTGTTCTGTCCCTGGAAGCTCTTTACGGAGCGCTCTGTGGTCGGCCCAAATTCACCGTCAGCAGTTTCTCTCCCAGCCAGAACTCTGCCGCCGCATGGGTACCCTCTGGCGATCAACATGACCTGTGCGTTCTTCACCGCGCTGCCGGTTGCGCCGTTTTTCAGTTGCGGCAGAGAGATAATGCAGGTGGTCGCTGTAGGTGTCGGATCTTGCTCAGGCGCAGGTACCGCCACCGGTTCAGGCTTCTCTGTTGCGGCTGCCGGAGTGTCACTGTAGAGTGGGTGCCCGTAGCCTGCGATATAGCCGTTGCTCCGGCTGTATGTGTTCTTCTTCACCTGATCCGAACTGTTGCCTTCTACAGTTGTGATCGTGGTGTCGGTCACTTCCACAACGATGCCCGTGTGGCCGATCTGTCCGCCGGTCTGGAAGAATACCTGGTCGCCCACTTTAGGTTTTCTATCATACCGGCCTTTCTGCTGGTAATACTGCGCAGAGTAGATACAGCCAGCTCCGAGTGGACCAGACTGACATTGGATGCGCTGCCCTTTAACGGCACCATAGGCTTTGAAGAAGCACCAGTCCACGAAGACATCACACCAGGCATACCCATTCTTGTTTCCGTTATAATAGCCCGCGGCGGCAAGGTCGCGGGCATACTTGGTCCAGTTATTCGATCCGCTGTTGGCGGTTTTGTCATCGAGCACGGAGTTAGTCGCCTTTTCACGGTATCCGACTTCCGCTAGTGCAATGGCAACGATATCTGCAGGCTTACCCATGCTCCTCACCATCCTTCTCCGCACGGTCGTGAAGCTGTTCAAGCACAGCTTTCAGTTTCGCCGGGACGGGCAGACCGAGATGCGCGGCGTTCTCAAGCAGGGATACGCCCTCATTGGACAGATAGAAGAATATCACGGCAGTACGAAGCACGCCGACGCTGCCAAGCACCTGCATGTCCAGCAGATGGCCAACGCCGACAAGCGCAAAAATGAGTACCTTGCGAAAGATGCCCTTAAAGCCGATGTGGGAAGATAGCTTGTGGTCCGTGATGGCACACATCACACCGGTCAGGTAATCGAGCACTACGAACGCCAGCAGCGTGTAGAGCAGACCGTCACAGCCGCCGAGGAAATAGCCCAGCCAACCGCCAATGGCGGTGAAGACGAGCTGAATGGTGTTCCAGAATTCCTTCATTTTGTTTTCCTCCTAAAATTTAATCCGCAGTATCATCACACCAGATGATGTAACGCCAGTTCCCGCGGACGAAAAGGCGGCTGTTTGAACCGCTGTCCAAGGTCACTGTTTTACCGTTCCTGGTGATAGTACCGTTTTTGTTTATAGATGTATTGACTACAGAACCGATGCCGATTGCGAGAGACGCCGCAGTGAGCACGTTGCAGGAAAGTTCCACCATATCAAGAGAACTCGCCATACGGATTGCTCCACTGGTGGTGTTGGTGTTGGTATCGGCAAAAAGAAGAATATGCGCCGGTACAAAACTGCCAGTAATGGAGATCGTCCTGGAATTAGAAGTAAGGTTAATTTCACCCGTCTCCACATGAACAGTACTTTCCCCGGGTTCATATGTGCCGGTAATGGATTCTCCGGCAGCGTCATGCGCGGTCACACCTCTCAACAGCGTTGCCGGAGATACACGGTCGGCGGTCAGGTCTACGAGAACAGTTGTCCCGTAGACTACTTTATTTACAGCCATATCAGCCTCCGATGGTGACCGTCACACCGCCCGCAGAATTGTCGCTCTCTGTGTACGGAATGGCGTTCACGGTCACAGCGGACAGATAATCGTAGCCGCTGTCTGGCTGCACAATCTGCTGGGTTGTGCGCGGGGTTACGGTTTTAGCCTGCGCGGAAATCTCCTCACCGCCGTAGGTGCCGGTAACGCCGAGAATCTCAACGCCCGCCTTGATGTTGCCTGCCACGATCTTTTCTGCTTCGGTATCCGCGATGCCGACCTTACCAGATCCGTCATGAAAGCCCATGGGGATGGTGTACTCGCCGTCAATGGAATCAATCTCTCCCGTCACCGAGCCGTTGTTGGGCATGGTGCCGGTCAGTTTCGTGCCTCTGGCATAAGCGGTCTTTCCGACAAGGATCTCTGCCACGGCTGCGGTGCCGTCGGTCGAATCCACATCGTAGGCGCAGGTACCGGTGATAGGAGCGCCGGACTTATCGTGTGCTGTATATCCGGACAGGACTTTAGCTGCCTCGACGGTATCACCCGTCAGGTCAATCAAGGTCCGATTGCCGTATATGACCTTGTTGATATACTGATTTGCCATAATCAAATTCCTCCTATAATAGCGGTCATGCCGCGTTCTGTATTTTCCACTTCGTGGTACGGGATTGCCTGGATGGTCACGTCCCGGTCAAGCCAACGGTCCTGTGTGGGCAGGCTCTGTGCCGTAACCCGTGGAATGGCTTCATAGCTGCCGGAGTATGGCGTTACGCCTGACGGGGAGAATGATTCGGAAAAGCTGATATTGAAGTCAGTCTCCCCAGAGAAGCCAATGTCGAAAGAAAAATCCTTCTCGGTCAGTTCAACTTGAATCTTCATATCTCGCCATCCTTCAAAACCTCCTGCGCCGTAGTGGAGATCACATTGGAAGCCACCGCCGTGCCGTCCGGCATCCGGGCGCGAAGCTGAATTTTTACCGGCCCGGGAGAAAAGCAGAGCGTATCTGCCTGAGAAAACAAAAGCCGGAACCCATCTTCTGTGGATTCCAGCTCACCCTTCGTTTTTTCCAGGACGTTATGCCCGTTCTGCGCGAAGGTCAGATATACAGTTGAAAAGTCTTCCAGTCTTACGCCTTCCGGCAGGGTGAAGTTATATGTCGGTGTGGTACCTCGCCACATACCATCACCGCCTTACAGCAGACCGCCGAACGTCAGCGGAATGCGGGAGGTGTCGATATCGTCGACCCAAGACGGGCGCTCCGGTGGAGTCATGGTTTCCGTCACTTTCAGCCAGGAAATGTACCAGGTTCGCAGTTCTTGCCACTGAGAAAGGGTCAGGGTCGAGTACCACAGACAGCCTCGGTTGACCACAGAGAAGCACTCCTTCTCCCGACGTACTCGAAGTGAGGATTTCTGCTCCTCTACATGGTCTGCCTCCTCTTTCTCTGTATCCCGGATCAGCTTGCCGTCTTCCAGCCTGAAGGAAAAACAGTTGTCCAGAAATGCATCGAAATCCTCCGGGGGATCATACTCTTCGCCGCCGTTGTCCCCGACCATGCACCAGCCACTAACGTAGCCGCCATCATCAAATGTCACTTTAATTTTCATGCTGTCCTCCTCAGTTAACGCCATAAACGGCAATGATCTGTCCCGAACTGTTCCGGGCCTTGTAGGCCGCATAAGCCGTGGTCCCGGAATAGTAAAGGTTGAAAGAATAGTAATAGGATTCATCCGTTATTTGGTAAGCCACTGCACTGGTAGTCAGGGCGGCTTTGGGAACAACGATCGGGGTTCTCGAACCGGAAGACGCCGGCTGGCCGATAATGATGTACCAGTTATAGCTTCCGTAGCTGAATGCGCAGCTTCCGGTCGTACATGTCCCAGACCAAAGGAGCGTGACACCAAGGCCAAGGTTTACCCTCGCACCAGCCGCCGACGTTGCTCCCGTACCGCCATACGCAACGGCCAGAGCGTTTGTCAGCGTGATGCTGTCCCAGGAATTACGGTCATATGCGGTTTTCACTGCAGCGGCAGCTGCCGCAAGGTCGGTTGCGGTGGATGTGACACTGTTGACGAGTTTTGTGACACCGTAATAGCTCGTAGTTGCCTGCGCCAGATTGACGCCGACATAAAAACTGCCATCGTAGATGAAAAGAACGGTCTGGTTAGGACGCCAGATGCCGACAGACGGGATGAAATTCTTGTACTGAACAATATACTTCGCACCTGTGCTGTTGACATTCATCCTGGGCATGGACACAGAGTTGGAGTTAGTAAACTTAACAGCTAGAAACGCCCCGGTCTTCAGGGTGAATCCTTCTGCCACTGTAACTATCTTTTCCTCCGCATCCTCCGCAGAATCGCAGGTGGCAAACGCAACACCGGCTCCGTTATTCTTTATATACTCCGCCAGCAGCATACCGTAGACCTTTACGTCCCAATTCTCCGATACTTCAAAGCAGCTGTCTGTTTCAGAGACCTTGCCCACCGCCAACCCAGTGCCGCCCGCTTTGAAATCCATCAGGACGGACGCAGTAGAAAGGCTGTCCACGACCGTGACCGTACCAAAGGCATCGGTCAGGGTGAATCGGATATCGTAGGAGTAGTCCACACTCAGGTTGCCGCCGCCGAAGATGAACTGCGTCCCGCTGGTAAAGCTGACACCGTCATTCGTGTAGGACGATTCGGAGGATTTCTTATATGCCACAGCGCTCGTGATCGTGTTCTTTCCGCTGCAGGACCAGTAGGAAAAGCCAACCGTGCTCTTGGCATAGGTGCCGTTGGAAGAAGACGCCCCGGCGCTTGTGCAGCGCTGCGTAGAATAGCTGTTGAAGCGAGGAGCGGCATAGGGCACCACCGTGATCGTGACTGTTGATTCGTCCGACCAACGGCCTCGGCTGTCACAGACCTTACCTGTGAAGGTGATGGAGCCGGATGTGTTCAGGAAGCCGGTTGTGACGGATGAGGCCGTGTACGACAGACCACCGCCTGTGATGCTATATGAACTGATGGTCGAACCTCCTGCCCCGGCCGCACCCGTAATGGCAAGGGTCACCTTGCTCTTTGTCTGCACATAGATCCCCCAGGAGGACGGAACGGTGCCGTCCACCCGGGTTGCTGTGATACCTGTAATCGTTGGCTTGATACTTGCCGGGACTGAGAGCGTAACCGTAGTCGTGCTCGTGCCGACCAGTGTGTTGCCGTTGTAGGTATAGCAGGTCAGGGTACAGGAGCCGCTGGTACTGTTGGGGATCTGGCTTGCCAGTGATGTGGGCGGCGTCCAGGATACCGAAGTAGCAGTGGTCTTGGTGGCAATCGTCCCGGATGCGCTGCCAAAGGCATAGGACAGCGTGTGCGTGAAGGACGAGGATGCACGGGAGATGCTGATCGTCCCGGCACTGCCCATTGCTGTTGCTGGCATAGACACGCTCGATGTTCGAGGGATAGTACGAAGCGTGACGTTCCGGCTGGCATTAACGCTCCAGCCGGAACCTCCCTTGCCGTCCCAAGTGAAGCACTGGAAATTCGCCGAGATATTTACCGACTTGGTGCCATCGGCATTGCCCGCAATGTCGTTTAGCGTCCATGGAGCGGCGGGATAGCTTGATCCGACTGCGGGTTTAATGGGATAGCCATCATACTGGGTTTGTATTGTACAGTTGTGAGTGCCGGTCTGCGAGTTAAAGGTGACAACTTTTGTCCCGTTGATGGACAGGCTGCCGTTCGGATAGTACGTAAATCCGTACCAGTTAGAAGAGACAAGCTGACAGGAAGTAATACTGACGTTATGGGTATTCGCGGCTTCGTTATAGGTTTCCGACCAGTAGATAAGAACGTCGAAATTTTGAGAGCCGGACAGCAGGAAGCTGCCGCTGTTGCCCTGGGGCATAGGGTTTCACCTCACTGTGTGGGATCGCGCCACTGAATAGACAGGTTGCCGCTCTCCCTGGGAATAAAATCAAACCAGCCCCTTGCCGCTGTACCAAGGGAGAGCCTGTTGCGGATCTCCGCATTGGTAATGACGAGGGACTGGTTGGTGATATATGCGATGGTCTGGCCGTTCTCCAGGAAGGACAGGCCCTCATTGGAAAACTCCGCTGTGAATGCATTACCGACCTTGCCCAGTTCGATCAGAGCGCCGCGAAACCGGATATACTCCTCAATCAGGGAGTAATTGCCGGAAACGTTGTTTGTGATCTCATTGGTCATGGTCGTAAAGTCCATGCGGATCTCCGAGGCCGCCTGGGTGATAGCAGTCTGGAAATCCCGCTGGATCGTAGTTAGATCGTCTTTGCTTAGATAATTCTCGCGGACCGTTGACTGGATCTGCTCAGAGGTTTTGGTAATCTCCGCGTAGCATTCCCGCACTTCCACCCGCAGAGAATCCACCGCCTCCAGCTCGACCAGACTCTGGAATGTGTTCTGGCAGATGGAAAGGAGCATGACGTCACCTCCTTAGTTGGAGACATCGCACTGCAGGGTAAGGATGCTGTCGATGTCCGCAGCAGAGAGATAAATGACTTTGCCGGTCTTGTCGAAGGTAATCGGGTTTCCGTCCTTATCCTGCGCATACCAGGTGTAGGTCAGTTCCTGCGTTTCCGTGGCGGCAGTCCAGGCAGATCCGCTGTACTTCATCAGCGTTACCGTATGACCGGTGTGATCGATCTGGTACCAGAAGTCCCCGGCAGCAGGACTGGCCGGAGCCGTTTCGGAGATGTTACCCTTCAGCGGATCGACCTCCCGCTGATTCGTGCGGACGATCACGTAAGGCACAAGCCCGCCGAGATTGTTTTTCACGGTGAAGCCGCCGATGGAGAGCATCTCGGAAACATACGGATCGGATTTGTCCTCCACAGTAATGACGTCCACATAGTTCTTGCTGTTGTAGGTCATGGTGCAGCGGTAGGACTGGATGTTCACGATGTCCGCGCCCTGGACCGTCAGCGTTGCCGCTGTTGCCCCGGAGATATTCACCCAGGTTCCGCCACTGTATTTCGCCCACTGATAGGTGGCGTTCGTGATTGCGGTGGCTCCCTCATAGGCCGAGGTCGCCAGCGTAAGGCTGCCGGATTGGTTCTGTACGATTGTGCCGTTAGGCGCGTAAACAGAGAACACCACAGCGGATGTGCCACTGGTGCCTGCATTAGCTTTGGTCCACGCAAAATTCTTTACTACACTCTTGCCGGAGACAGAGAACGTGAGCGGAATCGTACCGGTCAGTACGGATGCGCCGCCCAGGGTAGAGTTCTTGGCGAACGTCAGCACAACAGAACCCGCGGCAGTTGCCGTGGCCGGAGTGTTGCTCTTGACCGTCACGCCGGACGGCAGAGTACCAACCGTGCAGGTCGCGGCTTTCTGCTCAATGCCCTCATAGGCAGTAAACGGGATGGTCACGTTCGTGGTGGCAGTCACAGCACCGCCGGAGGTGCACGGAATCGACTGCGCTTCATTGGAGAGAATCACGGACAGACCGCCGGAGCCGGAGGAACCGGGAGTGCCGGGATCACCCTTGGTGCCGTCATAGATCTTCGTGATGGTGACGGTATCGTAGACATCAGCATCGGAGGTAACCAGCTTGATCTGTGCTACGTTGTTGACGAACACTGCATGGGCGGGCTTGACCACAAGGGTGCCGCCTGTGATGCTGGCATTGTCCGAGGTCGTGAGATAATCCGCCCAGTCGCCGGAGCTGTTTTTATACTGCCATTTGCTGATCGTCACGCCCTGCACCTGCCCGGTGAGAGTGGCCTGGGTAGCGCCGACCAGAGCGCCGGAGGTATCGTACTTGAACACGTAAGTGTCCGCAGTCACATAAGCCAGCTTTGCATTTTCAGCATTCCTCACCAGGGTAAAGGTGATGTCTGAAGAAATGTTGACCGTATTCTTCGTCTCGCTGTCGTAGTAGGAGATATAGCAGATGTAGGTGATCATCCCGGAAGACGATGCCGACAGCTTGTTCTGGCTGACGGTCAGGATGCCTCCAGATACAGTCTCGCCGGAGGTGACTGCCGTCTCAGCCGAAGTGCCGTCCTTCCGCTTCCATGTGATGGTCAGGCCGGAGGAGCCGAGCGCGATGCTCGTCTGATCCAGGAAGACCACAGGGGTCAGCACAAGATGGGTGTTTGCCCAGTTCGGCGCATAGGTGTGCGGCAGAACGTTGGGATCTTCACTCTGCGTCTTAGGCAGGTTGGATGTGATATATGCCGACAGCTTCCGCTGATCTGTAATGTCCACGAAAGTCTGCTGGCTGGATGTGAGTACAGTAGGCATGTATTTGCCCTCCTTCAGATCGTTACTTCACAATAGAAGGATGCGTTGTCCGTCACATCCTCCGTTGATACGGTTATGGTTTTTGTGCCGACATGGGCTGCATCCCACTCGGCATCGGCTGCGGCATCACCGGAATTGCGGTGCCAGTTGAACGCGCTGGCATCCAGAGTATCCGTGATTTCTTTATCCCAGGAATACACCTTGCAGCGCACTAGGCTCTGCTGTGTTTTCTCTCGGAAGATGCTCACGCCCTCTGTCACCAGCTCTGTGCGGTACATTTTGGATTCATTGATCCTGTCCACCTGGCCGGAGATCACATCGATCCTGCCGGACTGGCCGACCACATCCTCCTCCAGGGCGGAGATGGTATCGTTCTGCTTGGTGGACAGCCCGGTCAGCGTCACTCCGGAAGCGCCGATGGTGATCGTGTTCCCGGCAGGGTTCAGATAGTCCCGGGTGCGTTCCACGCAGCGGTATCTGCCGTCAATGCCGTGGGGCGGAGATTTGCAGACAACATACATGCCCGCATGGATATCTCCAATATCTGCGCCGGTATCTGACTCATCAACGATGGTCAGTTCCATGCTGGTGACGCCTTGGGCCAGATCATGCAGCCGGGTACACGCTTTGGTGAGAAGGTTACCTGGAACAGTCACATCGTCCCATATCTCGGTTCTCCAGATCATTCCGATCTCTGCCGCGGCTTCTTCATCAACAATATAGTTTTTCCCGCCGTTCACGGATGTGATCTGGACCCGCTCACCTGTTTCGTATTCCTGGCCTTCTGCATCGGTATCCTTTATCTTCGCCCCCAACGGGAGCAGAACAGAAACCCGGTCAGTATGATCCCGGCTGATCTTCACGTCCAACAGATTCTTGCCGTACTCAACCGTCTGCGGGGAGAGCGAATCGAAGTCCGCGATATAATCCAGGTACTTTACACCGCCCGCATAACGCACTCGCACAAAGCCTCCGTGAGTTTTGATCAGCTTGTCCCGGATGGCATCCAGCGTGACGGTGAAATCTATGCAGCTGTAAGAGACATAGTCGTTGTTATCCGTCACGGTCACGTTGCCGACTACAAACCGTTTTTTCTCCTCGACCGTGTTGTTATGGACGGAGATGAACAGTTCAAGCAGCCCCCGCAGGCTGCCTTTGTAGTCGTATGGCGGCTGGACGCTGTCCTTCAGATAGGCAATGCAGGACTCGCAGGTCCAGGTATGGGTATTGTAAAAATCTGTACCGTTATCCAGTGCCCGACCCTCGAACACCACGGCATCGCCCTTCTTGCAGACGATGGTGGAAGCGAGAGGCTTGATGCTGGACAGATACGGATGGTTGTACGGAGCGGAAAGCGTCATGCTGTCGATATTTTCCGCGTCCTCTTGAATCTGGGCAGCGGTAATCGCTAGCTGTGACATATGCGGATGGTAGAAAAGTGAGCCGTCCACATAGACGCGAAAAAGGCTCATGGGTAGCCCTCCTTGGCATGAAAAAGGAGCCGGTTTCCCGACTCCTGTGTAGAAGATTATTCAATTAGTAAAACTGGAATTGGTCATTCTTCTTTTTCTTCAGGAGTATCATCATTTGGCTTGGAACTGATTTTTGAAACAATAATACCTGTGCAAGTAACAACTACCACACAAAGATACATTCCTATTCCTAATGCTCATGTACGGTAAAGTATCACAAGAAAATTATGTCGAATTGACAGCCGCC
>SAMEA3663248__coassemble_76_pt1 | contig 41940 bp, 29 predicted proteins | sample SAMEA3663248__metabat2_low_PE_036 | metagenome-assembled genome bin SAMEA3663248 (sample SAMEA3663248) | pig gut metagenome | biome: pig gut; feature: pig-associated habitat; material: faeces | place: China | collected 2013 | reverse complement strand
TGCACCACGCCGGTGTTGACCAGACGCTCCATGACGAACGGCTTGAACAGCTCCAGCGCCATGCCCTTGGGCAGGCCGCACTGATGGAGCTTGAGCTCCGGGCCGACGACGATAACGCTTCGGCCGGAATAGTCCACGCGCTTGCCCAGCAGGTTCTGGCGGAAGCGGCCCTGCTTGCCCTTGAGCATGTCGCTGAGGGACTTGAGAGCGCGGGAGTTTGCGCCGGTGACGGCTCTGCCCCGGCGGCCGTTGTCGATCAGGGCGTCCACGGCCTCCTGGAGCATACGCTTCTCGTTGCGGACGATGATGTCGGGGGCATTGAGCTGCTGGAGTCTCTTCAGACGGTTGTTCCGGTTGATAACGCGGCGGTACAGGTCGTTCAGGTCGGAGGTGGCGAAACGGCCGCCGTCCAGCTGAACCATAGGCCGCAGCTCGGGGGGGATGACGGGGAGAATGTCGATGACCATCCACTCGGGGCGGTTGCCGCTCTGACGGAAGGCCTCCACGCACTCCAGACGCTTGACCAGCTTGGCCTTCTTCTGGCCGCTGGCGCTTTTCAGCTCTTCACGGAGCTGAGCGGCCAGCTGCTCGCAGTCGATCTGCTGCAGAAGCTCCTTGATGGCCTCTGCGCCGATACCGGCCTTGAAATCGTCCTCGTACTTCTCGCGCATGTCGCGGTACTCCCGCTCGCTGAGGATCTGGCACTTCTCCAGCGGGGTGAAGCCCGGGTCGATGACGATATAGTTGGCAAAGTACAGCACCTTTTCCAGCATACGGGGGGTGATGTCCAGCATCAGGCCCATGCGGCTGGGGATGCCCTTGAAATACCAGATGTGGGAAACGGGAGCGGCCAGCTCGATGTGGCCCATGCGCTCACGGCGGACCTTGCTCTTGGTGACTTCAACGCCGCAGCGGTCGCAGATCTTGCCCTTGTAACGGATCTTCTTGTACTTGCCGCAGTGGCACTCCCAGTCCTTGGTGGGTCCGAAAATGCGCTCGCAGAAAAGGCCGTCGCGCTCGGGCTTCAGGGTACGGTAGTTGATGGTCTCCGGCTTTTTCACTTCGCCGTAGGACCAACTGAGGATCATCTCAGGGGAGGCAATGCCGATCTGAATGGCGTCAAACGGTGTGTAACTCATTACATATCCTCCTCATCATCGTCGCTGTAATCCATGGAACTGTAATCGGAGTCGTATTCGTCCTCCGGGATATTTTCAATGCTGTAGCCCTCAGCCTCGATCTCGCTGTCGTCAGACTGGTAGATCTCGTCCTTCATCTCGGGGATGAAATCATCGTCATCGTCGTCCTTCAGCTCGATCTCGCTGCCGTCCTTATCCAGAACGCGCACATCAAGGCACAGAGACTGGAGCTCTTTGACCAGGACCTTGAAGGACTCGGGCACGCCGGGCTGGGGGATGTTGTTGCCCTTGACAATGGCCTCGTAGGTCTTGACACGGCCGGTAACGTCGTCGGACTTGACGGTGAGGATCTCCTGGAGGGTGTAGGCCGCGCCGTAGGCCTCCAGAGCCCAGACCTCCATTTCACCGAAGCGCTGGCCGCCGAACTGGGCCTTGCCGCCCAGAGGCTGCTGAGTGACCAGGCTGTAGGGGCCGGTGGAACGGGCGTGGATCTTATCGTCAACCAGGTGGTGGAGCTTCAGGAAGTAGACCCAGCCAACCGTGACGTCGTTATCAAACTTCTCGCCGGTGCGGCCGTCGTACATGACGCTCTTGCCGTCCTCGCGCAGTCCGGCCTGGCGCAGGGTCTCGCGGATGGTGGTCTCGTTGGCGCCGTTAAAGGTGGGGGTGGCCACCTTCCAGCCCAGTGCCTGCGCCGCGTAGCCCAGGTGGACTTCCAGCACCTGACCGATGTTCATACGGGAGGGAACGCCCAGGGGGTTCAGCACGATGTCCAGCGGGGTGCCGTCGGGCAGGTAAGGCATATCCTCACGGGGCAGAATGCGGGAGACAACACCCTTGTTGCCGTGGCGGCCGGCCATCTTGTCGCCCACGGAGATCTTACGCTTCTGGGCAATGTAGACGCGGACCACCTGGTTCACGCCGGGGTTCATCTCGTCGCCGTTTTCACGGGTGAATACTTTGACATCAACGATGATGCCGCTCTCGCCGTGGGGCACCTTCAATGAGGTGTCGCGGACTTCGCGGGCCTTCTCGCCGAAGATGGCGCGGAGCAGACGCTCCTCTGCGGTCAGGTCGGTCTCGCCCTTGGGGGTGACTTTGCCCACCAGGATGTCGCCGGCCGTGACCTCTGCGCCCACCATGATGATGCCGCGCTCGTCCAGATATTTCAGAGCGTCGTCGCCAACGCCGGGGATGTCGCGGGTGATCTCCTCGGGACCCAGCTTGGTGTCGCGGGCGTCGCACTCATACTCCTCCACATGCAGGGAGGTGAACACGTCCTCCATCACCAGGCGCTCGTTGAGCAGGATGGCGTCCTCGTAGTTGTAGCCTTCCCAGTTCATGTAGCCCACCAGGATGTTCTTGCCCAGAGCGATCTCGCCGTTGGATGTGCTGGGGCCGTCGGCCATCACATCGCCCTTGCAGACCCGGTCGCCTGCGTTGACGATGGGGCGCTGGTTGATGCAGGTGCCCTGGTTGGAACGGGCAAATTTAATGAGCTTATAATCCTTCACCTGGCCATTGTCGTAGCGGACGGTGATGTAGTTTGCGTCGACCCGGGTCACCAGGCCGTCGTCCTCGGCCAGGACGCAGACGCCGGAGTCCACGGCGCACTTGTGCTCGATGCCGGTAGCCACGATGGGGGCCTGGGTGGTCAGCAGAGGCACCGCCTGACGCTGCATGTTCGCGCCCATCAGTGCGCGGTTGGCGTCGTCGTTTTCCAGGAAGGGGATCATGGCGGTGGCGATGGAGATCATCATCTTGGGGCTGATATCCACATAGTCCACATCTTCGCGGTTGACTTCGATGGTATCGTTGCGGTGACGGCAGGTGACACGCTTGTTGATCAGGCAGCCGTTCTCGTCCACAGGCTCGGAGGCCTGGGCCACGATGTACTGGTCTTCCACGTCGGCGGTCATGTACTCCACCTCGTCGGTGACGCGGCAGGTGCCCTTCTCCACCTTGCGGTAGGGGGTGGCCAGGAAGCCGTACTCGTTGGCACGGGCGTAGGAAGCCAGGTAGCTGATCAGGCCGATGTTGGGGCCTTCAGGGGTCTCAATGGGGCAGAGACGGCCGTAGTGGCTGTAGTGAACGTCACGCACATCGAAGCTGGCGCGCTCTCTGGACAGACCGCCGGGGCCCAGGGCGGACATACGGCGCTTGTGGGTCAGCTCGGCCAGGGGGTTGGTCTGGTCCATGAACTGGCTCAGCGGGGAGGAGCCGAAGAACTCCTTGATGGCCGCGGTGACGGGGCGGATGTTGATCAGACTCTGGGGGGTGACAATGTCCAGATCCTGGAGGGTCATACGCTCACGGATGACGCGCTCCATGCGGCTGAAACCAATGCGGAACTGGTTCTGCAGCAGCTCGCCCACGCATCTGACGCGGCGGTTGCCCAGATGGTCGATATCGTCTGCATTGCCGATGCCGTGGGCAAGGCAGTTCAGGTAGTTAACGGAGGAGAAGATGTCGTCCACCACGATGTGCTTGGGAATGAGCACGTCGATATTCTCGCGGATGGCGTCCTTCAGGGCCTCGCCCTGGTACTGCTCGGTGAGCTGCCTGAGGACGATGCCGCGGACCTTTTCCTTCACGCCGCACTCGGCGGGGTCAAAGTCCACAAAGCGGGCCATATTGACCATGCCGTTGGAGAACACGCGGACCTTCTTGCCTTCCACGTTCAGGAAGACGCTGATGACGCCGGCGTCGTCGATCTCCTGGGCCATGTCGCGGGTGATCACCTGGCCTGCCTCGGCCAGCAGCTCGCCGGTGAGGGGATCGGCCACAGGCTCGGCCAGCTCAAAGCCGGCAATGCGGGGGTAGAGGGACAGCTTCTTGTTGAACTTGTAGCGACCCACGTTGGAGATATCGTAGCGGCGGCGGTCAAAGAACAGGCCGTCCAGCAGGCTCTCGGCGGACTCCACGGTGGGAGGATCGCCCGGGCGCAGCTTGCGGTAGATCTCGATCAGGCACTCGTCCCGGCTGCCGGCGGTGTCCTTATCCAGGGTGGCGACAATGCGCTCGTCCTCGCCGAAGATCTCCTTCAGGCGCTCATTGGTGGTGGCGCCCACAAAGGCATCGCCCACGCAGCTGAGCCAGGTGGCGGGGCGGTTCTCGTCGTATGCGCCCATGGCCTTCAAAAACCAGGTGATGGGGAGCTTGCGGTTCTTGTCGATGCGGACGTTGAAGACGTCGTTTGCGTCGGTCTCATACTCCAGCCATGCGCCGTGGTAAGGAATGACGGTGGAGGTGTAGATGTTCATCATGGACTTGTCCGTCACCTTGTCGAAGTAGACGCCGGGGGAACGGACGATCTGGGAGACGATAACGCGCTCCGCGCCGTTGATGATGAAGGTGCCGCCGTCGGTCATCAGGGGGAAGTCGCCCATGAAGATCTCCTGCTCCTTGATCTCCTCCGTCTCCTTGTTGCGCAGACGGACGCGGACCTTCAGCGGAGCGGCGTATGTGGCGTCGCGGGCCTTGCATTCCTCCTCGGAGTACTTGGGCTTCTCGTCCATGGAATAGTCGATGAAGCTCAGCTCCAGATTGCCGGAATAGTCGGTCACGGAATCCACGTCCTTGAATACCTCCCGAAGGCCGGTTTCAAGGAACCATTTGTAGGAACTCTTCTGGATCTCCAGAAGGTTCGGCATGTCCATGATCTCTTCGGTGCGGGCAAAGCTCTTTCTCAGGGTCTTGCCGTACATAACGTCTTTTGGCATCAGCGCACTCTCCTTATTCGTAATTGCAAACACCCGGATGAGTTGTCAAAAAGCAAATATCCGGTGTTGATTTCAACTTGCCTGGGTGCTATAATGTGAAGCGTGAATAGCGGGGGCGTGTGTCCCCTTTCCCCACGCATAAAGCAAGTTATTTTACCATTATTCAATGTTTAAGTCAAGCATCTTTTTTTTAATTTTCTGCGGGAGTTTTGCTCCCGCTGTTTTGCTTTTCCGAGGTTTTTTATGGATATCCGGGTCATCCTTCTCCTCTGTGCCGAGGCGCTGTTCGCTCTCTTTCTGCTGTACCGCTCCGGCAACCTGAAAAAGCCCTCATACTGGGCCATCTCTGTGCTGCTTTTGGCGCTGGCCTTCGTGTCCCGGGCCATGGTTTTTGACTATGAGACCCTGGACTACCAGGACTTTCTCACCCACTGGGTGGATTTTTTCCGCTTTAACGGCGGCTTTGCGGCCCTGGACACCCCGGTGGGAAATTACAACATCCCCTATCTCTACTTTATGGCCCTGTTTTCCTATTCCGGCATAAAGGACCTGTATCTCATCAAGCTGCTGTCCGTGTTTTTCGACGTGGTGCTGGCCTACGGCTCCATGATGCTGCTGGGCAAATACGCCCAGAGCCCGGTCCGGCGGCTGGCCTGCTTCTTCACGGTGCTGTTTCTGCCCACAGTGTTTTTAAACGGCGCAGTCTGGGGTCAATGCGACAGCATCTATGTGTCCCTGGCGGTGATGAGTATTGTTCTGGCGCTGAACGGCAAGCCGGTACGGGCCATGATCTTTATCGCCCTCTCCTTCGGCTTCAAGCTCCAGGCGGTGTTTCTCATGCCGGTTTTCGCCGTGCTGCTCATCGCCGGTAAGGTGAAGCTCCGGCACTTTCTGGTCTTCCCTGTGACCTATGTGATTTTGGTGCTCCCGGCGGTGATCGCGGGGCGGCCCTTTTGGGACACGCTTACCCTGTATTTTGGACAGACCGGCAGCATCGGGGACGCGATGAGTTACAGCGCCTCCTCCCTTTTCGCCATTGTTGACCGGGTGCAGAACACGGCTCTGGCCTCCAGGCTCGCCATTCTGGCCGCCTTTCTGTTCATGCTCCTGGTGATCGCCGCGGTCTTTTTCGGCAGAAAGCAGATGACCAACCGGGTGATTTTGGGCGCGGCAGTGCTCTTTGCCATCGGCATCCCCTTCCTGCTGCCCCACATGCACGACCGGTATTTCTTCGCCGCCGACATTATGGCTGTCGTTATGACCTTTGCCGCCTTTGAATTTTTCCCGGCGGCGCTCCTGGTCCAGTTCGGCTCGTTGCTGGGCTATTACGCCTATTTCAAAACCCGTTTTCTTCTGCCCATGCGCTATGGCGGCTGGGCCATGCTGATCGCCCTCTGCCTGGCCGGGCTGTATTTTCTCACCGGTTTTGAGGGAAAAACACCGGACAATGGAAAAAATGGTCTTGACAAAATCTGAAACCCTGCTATAATAATCAATGCCTTAAATGCGGCACGCCAATTGGTGCACGCGGCTTTAAATGGAGTCGAAGCACCGGCGTTTATATGCGAGAGTGCTGGAACAGGTAGACAGGCACGTTTGAGGGGCGTGTGTCAACCGACGTGGGAGTTCAAGTCTCCTCTCTCGCACCAAACAGAAAATCCTGTCGAAATTCGGCAGGATTTTTTGTTTGTATTATTCTTTTTTCATTATTCATTATTCATCATTCATTTAACAGCAGGATTTTCTGAATGAATAATGAATGATGAAGCCGCTTCGCTGATGAATAATGAATAATTGCCTTATTTTCTATCATGTGATAATATAAAAACATACCAATGTGGAGGTGCGGATATGCGTGAAAATTTGCTGATTGATAAATCAATTGCTTTTGCCGCGCGAATTATCAAGCTGCACAAGCACCTGATCAAAACGCAAAAAGAGACCGTCATTTCAAAGCAGATCGTCCGCAGTGGCACAAGTATCGGCGCAAATATCAACGAGGCAAACTATGGTCAGAGCAAGGCAGATTTTATATCCAAACTACATATAGCACTGAAAGAGGCCGCAGAAACAGAATACTGGCTCAGGCTGCTTTTGGCTTCATCGTATATTTCTGAGGATATGGGTGAATCGTTGCTGAAAGACTGTCTGGAACTGAAAAAGATTCTGATTGCTTCCATCAACACGGCAAAAGGCAATGTAAACTGAATATCATCAAAAGTGTTCTACTATTACAAAAATCCCGAATGCGAAAGCGTTCGGGATTTTTACGGTTCTTTTTTGCGTGATGCAGGCTTCGCCTGTGATGCACGCCTTCGGCGCGTGTGCGGAACGCATCGCATCACCATACGCAGCTTATTTGGATGACACTGGAGAAGATCCAGTGTCATCCAGGCTTTCCGGGGGTCCCGGGATCATTTTATTGATAAAGAAGGGCGTTTTCGCACACAGCGGTCTCTTCCGCGGTCTCTTCAGGTATAGTACACGCTGTCTGACAAGCCAGGCCGTCCAAGCTCAATGGAGCATTCCTCGTTTCCCAGCAGCAGCCTTGTTCCCGGGTCAACTTTTGCACTTCTCCCTTTTGGCAGGCGCTCATTGTTCAGTGCATAGAACGTACCGTTGCTTGACATGTCTGTCACCCTGTACTTGTTCTCCATAGCGTCATATGTAACGACACAGTGCTGACGGCTTGCATGGCGGAAGGTCTTGTCGATGACCACATTGCAGACAGAAGCGTCTTTTCCCACAAGCATCTTCTCCCCGGCCGCGACTTTGATTCTCCCGCCGGCCATTGCTCCGTTCAGCAGAATGATGCAGCCATCCCGCTGCTCCTGTCGGGGCACATCATGCTGAGGAACTGTACATTCTTCCGAGCTGCTGTCCCATGTGTCACGCAGATTATTGTGCTGATTTTTGGGCACGACGCGCACAGGGATATGCACTTCGGACCCCTTTTCTTCGCGGGGTGAATTTGTGGATGACATGATCAATGCGATAATAAAGCCCACAATGACCAATATTCCGACGATAACCGCAAGAATAACACCTACACTTGATCCGCCGCCCGCGTACTGATTGCTGTCCGTATTGCCGCCATATTCAGGCTTGGCCGTATTATTCGGCGCACTATTATTCCCGGAATCCGACGGCTGCTTTTCTTCTGTATTCGGGGCTGTATTCACGGTGCCCTCCGGCGTCAGATAAGGGATACCCAGCTCGTCCAGCCAGTCCATGGCATGATGAATGTCAATGGCATAGTTCTGATTCATCAGTCCCTCGGTGACGACCATCGTATTGATCCCGACCACGCAGCCATCCTCAGAGACCAGCGGCCCGCCTGAGTTTCCGTTTGTAATGCCCGCATCTGTCTGAATGTAATCAACGCCGTCCAAGGTAACGCGGCTTCTGGTAACACTGCCTTTGGTAACGGTGATGCTTTCCAGATTGGAAAAGTCCTCCTCGTTGTACAGCGCATTTCCGGGAAAGCCCACGGCGTATACCGTGTCGGTCACATCCACATAGTTTGAAGCAAGAGTCATCGCCTTCCTTGAAGTGATGGGCTCTTCCAGCTTCAGGATCGCCATATCATAATCATAGGACACGGCCGCCTCAGCCACGTCGTATATCTGATTTTCAAAAGACACGCCAAGATACAGATCCGTAAACGACATGTTGCCTTCCATTGTAGGGTCCACCACATGTCTGTTGGTCAGCACATACTGGACGCCGCCTTTCCCGTCGCCGACGAAAAAGCCGGTGCCCATGGAGCCGTCTTCTCCATACGCCATGTCATAGATGCATAATACCATGACGACGCCGTTTCTTGCCTCCTGTACCTGGTTTGCCGCTGCAGCTGACGTTGCAAGGGAGCCTTGTGTCAGAAAGATCACGGCGAAAATCAGCAAAACCAGTGTCCGAATTCTTTTTATCATTTTCATCTCTCCCCGGTTTCAGACTGCTCTCATGAAGTGCATTTGCTCTTTTTTATTGGAGCTTTATAGTGATCTGATCGTCTCCCAGCATCAGTGTGCTTCCCGGTTTGACCGGAACAGCCTTTTCATAAGGCAGACGGTGCAGATCCGCGTTGAATGTGCCGTTTTTGGACAGATCTGTCACAAAGAACATATCACTTTCGGTATCATAGGTCACAGTAAAATGCTTACGGCTGACATAGCGGTAATCATTCCCAAGCACAATTTCGCACATTCCGGAATCCTTACCCACAGCCATAGTCTTGTCCGGGATCAGCGTGAAAGACTTTCCCTTCATGGAGCCTCCGGTCACAAGCAGGATCGGTTTGCGCGCAGGCACTCTTCGCTGGATCGGAGCAGGGCGGGGAGATGCCTCCATTCTTATGTTGGGCGCCTGGATGCCGGACGGATTCAGGGCCGTATTGCCTGCGTATCCGTTGACGTCCCTGGTGGGGATCTGAGCGCTGGTCTCTGTCTCTTTATGGGAGGAGACCACTGCGACCGTGATAACGACAGCTGCAATCAGAACGACTGCAATGCCAATACCGATCAGAACGAAATTATTGACACCGGAGATCAGCTGACCCGAGCCTTTGTTCGGCTGGGTTTCCGTTTCGGCAGGCTTGGTGAATATCGTCCCCTGCTGCGCCTTGAACTTTGCGGAGATGGTCAGATTGTCCTCGAGCAGGAAGCTCATCTGTTCCGCGTCAGAGAGCTTCTGTCCATCGGCGTCATACCAGCCTTCAAAGGCATAGCCCTCTTTTGCTTCCGCTCTCACCTCGATCCGCTGGCCCAGATAGCTGCTGCGCGGAAAATAAACGTTGCCCTGCTTTTCGCTTTCGGTCTGAACGAGAATATCATACTGGTAGTCCTTCAGTTCGATTATCCCGGTTTCGCCTTCCGCGGGATCACCTTCCCCGATGTTCAGCCGGTAGTGTTCAATGGCTTTTTCTTGCGTATTTACATTGAGCTCATCCCGTGTCGGGTTGTCGTTCGGTTCATCCTCGTCCTGGGATACCGTCAATACCTCATCGTCCGTTGTCGCATCACCGGTCTGGTTTGCGTCCTGCCCTGCCGTATTATCGGGCTGGCTTGCGGCCTCATCGTCCGCCGTGTTATCGGGCTGGCTTGCAGCCTCATCGTCCGCCTTATTACCGGGCAAAGCAACAACAGAACCTGGCACAGGTTCGCACTCGATCAATCCGGTGCTCAGATCACCGGGAATGGCAAATGTTACTGTGCCTTTGGCCATATCCGCCGGAATTTTGAACACCTCCATGGCCTCCGGAGATCCTGGGTTCTCCCCCTGGCAGAATGTTACATAGAGGTTCTCTTCGCTGAATTCCGGGGCAGCTTTGATCTCCACATAATATTCTTCGCCCTTTTCAAAATGATCGAAGCACAGAGCGTCTGCTTCCGTTTTCCCGCCGCCGGTCCATTCGCCGTTTTCATAATAGGCCCGCCTGTCTTCCTTGGTCTCCCGTTTGTCGCTGGGATAGATATAGGCCTTCACATTTTCGCTGCTGACCAGCATTTTTGTGATGCTGAAGTCAGGGACGCAGTCCTCGTACGGCTTGTTTCTATTGTCGTCATTGTACTCAAAATGACCGGCATTGGCTATGTCTTTCAAAAAATCTCTGGATTGTTCCGTCTGTTCTCCGTCCAAGTTCAGATACAAGCCAATAGTGTAGACACGGTATTGATTCAGGTCAACTCCGTTAAGAGCTGCTTCATCATCTGTTACTACGCCTGCTGTGAGCAGCACGATACATTTTATATCCGCCTCTGACGCATCCAGATGCGCCGCAGCTTCAGCCAGCGCTGCATATATGGGTGCTTCCTCACTTCCCCCCAAGACTGAATCGACAGCCTTTTCTAACGCTGTGCTCTCCTCTGCCGGGAAACTGTTTTCCGCCCCACTCTGGCCAATCACTTGAAGTGTGATGTTGGTTTTGATGTCCTGGTTTTCATTGAGCTTTTGGCAAATCAGTTTGGCTATGGGCTGTTCATCCCTGGCAATGACAGCGGGATTCTTTTCGCCCCTTACATATTTGGAATTATCCAGGATCAGCACCACATCGCGCGTAGGCAGGTCCTCGTCTGCTGCCGCGGTAGTCGGGAACAGGAAGCCCTGTCCTATGCTGATCAGGAGCGCTAATATCAGTATCGCTGCCCATTTTCTTTTCAAATTCAACACATCCTATTCATGATCTGTATTTTTTGTACAGAAAACTCTCTATCTCTGCTGTCTTCCTTTCGTCAGACAGTTTTTTTCTTGTTTTCCGGTTTATCTCTCCCCTGCTGCCGGGCGATCCAGTCTCCCTTTCTCTCACGGCAGCTTCTTGTCGGTGATCAGGAAGCTGTACGGCTCCTCCGTGTACAGATAAAACCGGCAGTTTGCTTGGATCTTATACCTTTTGTTTTTCTCCAGTTTCCTTCTATTCTCCCAGAACGTCCCGTTCTTTGAAATGTCTGTGATATACAGGTCGTCTCCCTGCCGTTCAATCTTGCAGTGATCCCGGCTGACAAAATCATTATCAACCGTCATCCGGTGGCTTGGGTCGCGGCCTATGGTGATTTTCCCATTTTGAATGGGTATGCACTGCAGCGGTTTTCCCCTGACACATTTGTACAGATAAAAATCCCTGACCGGCTGTGTCGTCTCCGGTGTAAATTTACCGCCGCACTCACCCAGCGCTTCCAACAGCAGGACGAAATTCTGATATCTGTCCTCCGGTTTAGGCTCCAGCCCTTTTGCGATCACATCGGACATCCGTTGCGGCACCGGTGCGCCCAGTTCAATGAGCGTCTTCGCCTTCTGTCCGGGCGTTACATCAGGGAAGGTTCCGCTGACCAGGCGGTAGTATGTAGCGCAGAGGGAATACACATCGCTCCAGGGTCCCTGCTTCCCCATGCGCAAATATTGCTCAGGCGGCGAATAATTCCGCTTCAGATAGACGGAAAGACCGCTGGCAAATGAGTTTACATAATCTCTTGCCGCACCGAAGTCGATGAGGACCACACGGCCGTCATTGAGATAAAAAATATTGTCCGGGCTCAGGTCCCTGTGGGCCATGCCCCGCTTGTGGATCTCCACCAGGGTGCGCGCAACGGAGACAAAGATGGGATATAGCTCATTATGGGGGATCCTGCCGCCCTTTTGCTTGGCCAGCTTGCTCAGTTCTATGCCTTCCAGGCGCTCCATGACCAGATAGGCCGTGTTGTTCTCGCGGAAATAGTCATAGCAGTCAACCACCGTCGGAATATCCGAAAGCCGCTTCAGGTTTTCGGCCTCCTTCAGGAAGCCCTCTTTGCCTTTATTGAAAACATGCCTTGCCTCTTCCTTGTCGCGGGGCTCCACCGTTTTTCCCATGCTGCGGTGGGCATAATTATGGGGCATATACTCCTTGACTGCGCAGATCTTATTCCGTTTCAGATCTCTTCCGGCGTAGGTAATGCCGAAGCCGCCTCTTCCAAGAACTCTGCCCACCTCATAGCGGCCATTCAATACGGTATGCGGCGGCAGCTCCCCCTCGCAGGGCAAAGGCTTACCGTTATCGTATCCGCAGTGGCGGCATATGTCCCCCTCATTTAAGGGCAGAAGGCAATTAATACATTTATTCATCATTCCACGCTCAATCCATCTCTTTTAAAATGTCTGCCGAATGCCGAGAGGGCATACGGCAGACCGATGCATTTAGTTTGATTTCTTTTCTCAGCCCAGACGGAAGGTATTCTTGTCGTCTGCCAGCTTCAGAACTGTACCTCTGCCGAGCAGGGTGCTCTGGCCCGGGGTCAGCTTCTGGTCATTGGCCCAGGTGCCGTTGGAGGAGTAATCCTTTACACGATACTGGTTGATATTTGCGTCATAGCTCACGCCGACATGCTTGCGGCTGACCTGCTTGAAGGCCGGATCGATCACGATGCTGGAAACCTTGGCGTCCTTGCCGATGACGATCTCTTCGCCGTGCTTCAGCTCGAACTTGTAGCCTGCGCAGGTACCCTTCAGGCCTTCCAGACTGCCGGTGCCGCTGACGGCAACGGTTTCGCCCACATAGTCTCTGCTGCCGCCGGCTTTGACATTTCCTTTGCCCAGATCGTCGATCTTCTTGCCCAGTTCTTCCGTTTTGTAGTATGTATTGTTGATTACACCCAGATCGCCGTTATTCAGGTTGGGCAGGAAGTTGGGGTAATTGTTCTCCACGGAAGCGCCGTACTCATAGGCCATGGGGTCAAAGGGATATGCGCCGCCGGAAACAACATCAGAAAAGCGGTTGAGGTTCTTGAACAGGAAATAGAAGCTGTAATTGGCGCCAGCGGTCAGCTCTGTCCCAAACAGCATAAGGGGCAGGGTGAAAAGGAAAGCAAGGATACAGGCGAAAACTATGGCCCCACCGCCTGCGGCTGCCAGCAGGAAAATGATGATTCCGGGAATCAGGAAGGACAGGACTAACAGGATCTGGGTAAAGGGAAGAAGGGCCGTGTCCAGAGCGGTGCGGAAAAGGAATGTGTCAGTACCGCTCTCCTTGATTACCAGGCCGAACCGGCCGGCATTCAGCTTCAGACGGCTGGTCTGTCTGTACCACCAGTAGTTGAGGTAGATCCCGCTTACCACGCCGCCTACAACGGAGAACAGGATTCCCAAGCCGGTCATGGAGATAAACACAATCGCCGCGCGGGAGGGTCCGAACACAAAAGCGTCCCAAGGTAATACACGCCCGAAAAAGGCAAAGAAGATATCATAAACAAAATAAGCAAGACGGGATCCGGCCAGGCCCAAAATAAAACCTAAGAGAATGCCGAGAAATGTGGAAATGGCACGGAGCATAACGGCGCCGGTATAACCAAAACGGGGTTCTTCTCCATCCCCGGCGCACAGGGCATTGATTTCCTTGCCGATTTTATTTAAGGTGATAAAGCCGTAAATGCCAAGGGTCAAAACGTTGAGAAGAAGAAATTTCGGCAAGCTTCTTTTTTCGATACGCATTACTGTACACCTCCGAGAGTATAATCATTGGAAGCCGAGCCCTCGTTGTAGACCTTCGCGATCCGGTTCATGGTCCTGATAAGCTCGTAAGTGGAGATATAGCCAAAGCTGAAAACGGACAGCGCTGCGATTTCCTTCCCCGTGACATTCATCTTAAACCCATAGCGGGGAGCGTTGGCCCTCAGGCGCTGTGCCAATTTGTAATTCCAGTACACGCCGTAGAGACCAAAGGTGATCAGGCTGAGGACGCTGGCAACCAGAGAGCTTTCATTCTCCACGCCATCGCCGGCGCAAACCGCGTTGACGTCCAAGGAAAGCTTATAGTCAAAATAGATGTAGTACAGGTTGACAGAAATAAAAGAAAACCCGACCGCCATTACCAGGGCGAAAAAAATTCCCCCAATTATTCCGCCAATGATCAGTCCAATAATCAGACCAAGGACGAAGCCTATTCCTACATTGAGCAGGCAGGATAAGACATATGTCTTCATCTCTCTTTGCTGAATTTTTTCCATCTTACTTCATCCTTTCTCTCTTATTTGTTTTCTTCGTTCGGGTTTACCCAGGTGAATCTCTCCGAGCAGAACGGAATGAAGATGAGCTTGGTTTTGCCAAGGCTGATCATGTCGTAAGGCTCGATCTGGGTGGCCTGCAGAACAACTTTTCCGTTCAGATAGAAGAGTTCTCTGGCCTCACCCGGCTGGACGATGAAGATGTTGGCCACCGGCTCATACACGATGGTGGCATGCTTGACGCGGGAGACCGTGCCATCCTTGGTCAGGGCCACGTCCATATCACTGTTGCGGCCGATGAAGTTGCGGCCGGTCTTCAGGACAAAGCTTTCTCCCACATGCTCGCCTTCCACGGCCACGACCCAGCCCACGGCAGGCTCAACTTTGACATCCCAGGAGTCAAAATAGCCTATGGTTTTTCCGCTGTTGTCTTCGTCTCTTTCGGTAGTGTCCAGCGGCTGGGTGTACATTTTATCCCCTTCCGTATTCAAGCCTACCGTGCTTACTGTGGACTGATTGCAATGCGGGCAATAATCGAATCTGTCCGCATCATAAAAATGTCCGTTTTCGCATCTGATCAGGTTCAATTTACTTTTCTCTCCTTTTCAATCTTTTTATTAATTAACAGTGCCTTTACACAAAGTACTGTAATCAATCCTTTTACTGGTACAGCAGCACCACAACCGAGGTGTTGTCCTGCTTGGGCTTTCTCTTGCTCAGGGCCAGCTCCGTCAGCGCGTCCGCTGCGCCCTGCACGTCCACTCCCGCTTCGATTACGGTCTGCTTGATCTCCTCGTTGCTGACTGTGCGGTAGAGTCCGTCGCTGCAAAGGATAATATAGTCCCCCGATCTCAGCTCCAGCGGCGGGTCTGTGATCTGCTTATAACGCAGTCCTCCCATGCCGATGAAGCTGGTAAGGGCCTCGCGCTTGGGGTTTCTCCTGGCCTCTTCCATGGTTATATTCCCCTGGGCCACTTCCTCAAGCAGCAGACTCATCAGATTGTGCTCCTCCGTGATCTGGCTGATCTTTCCGCCGCGGATCAGATAGCCGTGGCTGTCGCCCACATTGGCCAAATACATCCGCCCTTCGATGATCACAGCGCTGACCAGCGTAGTCCCCGAATGCATGGGCTTGCCCGTTTCTGTGCGCAGAGAATTAACCTCCATATCCGCCTTGTCCAGAGCACGGCTGAAAAACTCCCGGATATTCATGTTATCCGGCACGGTCTGGAATTCAGAGTACAGATGAGCTGTACACAGCTGGCTTGCGATATTGCCGCCCTTCATGCCGCCCATTCCGTCGCACAAAATGGCGATCATCCGGCCAAACTGGAGATAAGCCAGATCATTATCGGTTATTATGGCGTCCTGCTGCTCAGGACGGGAGCCGATCACCGAGGATTTACCTATCGTTACACTGTCCTCTCTGTCAAACCGGAGCATTGTGGGTGTGTCCTGGATCTCCGGCCTTACCGCCTGGGGCTCATTGCTTTTTTTTGCCAAAAGGAATCATTCCTCTCTTTTAGTAACTGATGATCAGCATGTTCTCAGGTGTAGCCAAATAAAACCTTGTTCCCGATTCAACAGTCTGTTCTTTGTCTTTTACAAATCGTGTTCCATCGGCATAATATGTGCCGTTGGATGAAATATCTTTGATATAGAGCTGGTCGTTTTTATACCTGACCTCGCAATGCCTGCGGCTGACATTCTGGTCGCCGGAAACCACATACTGGCAGCTTTCCTGGGATCTGCCCACGATCAGGGTTTGATTTTCTCCCAGGTGAACCTGGTGGATCAGCTGGTTTCCTTTCACCAAAGCCACATAAGGCACGCGCTTTTCCAGCTCAGAGAGCTTCGGCTGGATCTGCTTCTCCCTGTCCGGCGGGTTCCCTCTGCCGCTTACCGCCGGGCTCTGTCCTCCCGCGTGCCGCACCGGGATGGGAGTGGGATTCCTGTTGGGAGACGGGTTGGGCTTGTACGGTCCGTGATTCACCGGCGGCTGCTTGGGCGGCTCCTTCACCGGTATGGTTATACTCACCGGATCCTGACTTTCTTTTTTGCTTTTTCCGAACAATCTGGCGAAAAAGCCGCCATCGGAGCTTTCACTTTTCGGCGTCTTTTTTGGGGGCGTGGGTTCCGGCTTCGGTTCCCGCTTGGGTTCCGGTTTAGGCTCCGGCTTATGTTCCGGTTTGGGGTCCGGCTTCGGTTCCGGTTTGGGGTCCGGCTTGGATTCCTGCTTGGATTCCTGCTTGGATTCCTGCTTGGGTTTCGGCGCCGGCATGTCGATATCATCCAGCAATTGCTTGAAATTCTGATATCGCTTTTTGTAGTCCATCTCCAGACCTTTATTGATCACGTCGGAGGTTCTTTTGCTTACAGGGACGCCCCGGCTCAACAGGGTGGGCTGCTCTACGCCATTCGCACGAAAGCTCAGGTCTTCAACGGTTTTTCCGCTTACCAGCTTGTAAAATGTTGCGCAAAGCGCGTAGACATCAGTCCACGGACCCTGGTTGCCCTGCTTATCATACTGTTCGGGCGGAGCATAACCGGGTTTTAGCAGAACAGACATACCTTTATTCTGGTCGCTGACAAAGCTTCTTGCCGCGCCAAAATCGATCAGCTTGATCCTCCCGTCGTTTGTGACAATAATATTGTCCGGGCTCAGGTCCCGATGCAGTATTTTCTTTTCATGGATGGACATCAGTGAACTTGCGATCGTTACAAAGATCGTTTTCACATAATCCGGATCAAGTTTACCGCCGTTGGCCTTGGCCGCCTCCTTCAGGTCTGTTCCTTCCAGATATTCCATAACCAGGTAGGCGGTATTATTTTGTTCAAAAAATGCCCAGATATCTACAACAATGGGATTATCTTTCAGTTTGGAGAGGGTGTTTGCTTCCTCAATAAACTTTTCACGTCCGTGCTTGTAGACCGCGTAAGATTTGCTGTCATTCTTCGGCTCAACGGTGAGCGAGCCTCTGTCGCGCTCGCAATACTCCGAAGGCATGTATTCTTTTACGGCGCAGCGGACGTTCTGGTAAATATCCATCGCCAGATAGGTAATACCGAATCCGCCTTTTCCCAGCACCCGCCCCACAAGATAACGATCTTTCAGGACGGTAAAGCACGGGAGTGTGTCTGCATATTTTTTCCCTTTGGACATGTCATGCCCGCAGTGGGGACAGAGGCTCTGTCCGTTATGCGGTTGAAAACAATTTGGGCATGTATCCTGCAACGTCATATAATCTCACCAGATCAAAAAGTAATAACAATATCGGAAAGGCCGGCGACGATCTTGTCCCCGCTGTGCAGCAGCTGCCGGCTGCTCACCCTTGTGCCATTGAGGAAGGTTCCGTTTTTGGACTTCAAGTCCTGGATAAACAGATTTCCGTCCTCGTTTTCGATCACAAAGTGCTGTCTGGAGAGCTTTATATCATCAATATACAGGTCGCAGATATCTGAGCGCCCCACCATCAGACTGCTCGAAACTTGGGTTACCGTGTTATGTTCGCTGGAGCTGCCTGTTTTCACCCGCAGGTTGATTTTCTTTGCCGAACCGTTTTTCAGGTGGATCTGTTCCTGGAGGACGGGCTGTGTCTCATATTCGACCACGCCCGGGATGGGCTTGACGGCAACGCCCTGCGCCTGGTTTACCGGGACTTCCTGGTTATCCTTTTTGCTGGCGATCAGCACAACGGCCACAATGGCGCCTATAATCACAAGCGCCAGGACCACAAGCACCGCAATGAGCCAGACCGGGAGGCTGTTTTCCTTTTCCGGTTCAGGGAGGACAGCCTCCTCCTCGGCTACCTTTGTGACCTCGATCGTTGTTGAGTAAGTCAGCGGGTTGGCCTGCTGGGAATTGTCCGTGACCCCCTTGATGGAGAGGGTGTATGTATCGGCCTTTATGCCCTTTATCGTTACAATGACGCTGTTTTCCTCATCGCCCTGCTCCACGAAGGACACTTCCATGACTTCATTGGCGGAATTTTCTATTTTGTATTTGTTCGCGTCCAGAGCGCCTTTGACCTGTTCGGAAAAGCGGATCCTGAATGCGTTTCTTTCGGTGTCAAAAATTATCTCCTCGACCGTGGGAGGAGTATTGTCCGGTATGGACCGGTAGACCGGCACATTGATCTCCGCAAAGGAGCTGCCGTGCTTTACGGAAAGCTGCCGTGTTGAGCCGTCGGCAATATTGTTTGCCGCAAGGAAGGAACAAATTGTCACATTGGAAATTTCCCGGGTAAGTGCGGCGAAGTCCTCCTCAGACTCGATTTTGTTTATGGTTCCGCCGGAATAGCGGGCCAGTTCTCCGAAGCGATCCACATCATCCTTTTGCGCATAGGATGTGCAGGCCGCGTACAGAGGCAGACTGTGGGTTTTGAACTGCTCGACCACTTCATTGTAAGTGGTGGCTGCGACCTGAATATCCACGCCGTCGGAAAAGGCGATGATATATTCGCGGTCAAAACTGCTGATTTTTGAGTTGGAGATCTGATAAGCGCGGTTGAGCGCTTCAAAAAACGGTGTGTCTCCGTTGGTGCATGTCAGAGAATTTACGGCATTGAGGATCTCCGACTGGGTCTCTCCTCCCTGGAGCAGCACTTCCACATCGGTACCGCCAAAGGTGATCAGAACCAGTTCGTCCTCAGGCCCCAGGTTTTTGGCAACGCTCAGTACATTTTTGCAGACCAGAGGAAAGCCTTTCTTCATGGAGCCGGAAATGTCCACAAGGGCAAAGATCCTGCTGCTGTCCTGCTGAGGAGAAAACTCGTGCATGTCCGCCAGTTTCAACTGCTCTCCTCCCAGATTGGCCTGGATCTCCTCCGCGCTGAAGCCGGTTCCTTTCAGTTCCACGTTGATCTGCGGCATGGCGACATAGATCCGCCCGAAGCTGATGATATCTGTGTTGTCACAGTATGCAGCCGGTGAAAAGCAGGCGACAAAGAGACATATGACGATTAAAACAGAAAATATTTTTTTCATTCCCACACTCTCCCTTTCTTGCAAAACGGAATAAAGAGATATTCCGTGCTTCCCACTTTGATCTCATCCCCATCTGCAAGCTCTGTTGCTTGTATGACCGTATTTCCGTTGAGAAGTGTGCTTCCGTTGCCGGGGATCAAGAAAAAATCCACCGTAACCGGATCAAACACAATAGAAAAATGTTTTTCTCTGGCAATCTGATCGTCATCGCTCAGGACGATGTCCATATCCGGGCTTCGGCCGGCAAAGTTCCGGCCGACAAAGAAGGGATAGCTTTTTCCTTTGACCAGACCATTCATGCAGACAAGCCAGCCGGCGGTCAGCTGGTTCTGCAGCTCATCGGTGAAAATGCCGATAGTCCTGTCATCTTCTCCCACGTTGTCGAAATATCCCTCTGTGACCGCGGCGTCATCCTCTTCATAATCAACGTATGAAGTGACCTGCTCTCTCAGCGGGTCATCCGCAGGGATATCGAGCTTCTGACAATATGGGCATGTTTCTGAACGGGCGTCATCATAGTAATGCCCGTTTGGGCATTGAAGAATCGCCATATTTCTGCTACCCCCTTATTTCACTGTAACAAGAATAGCCGAATAGTTATCCATGTTTTTCCCCCGGCCCTTAAGTTTGACCTCAGCCTCCATGGTCCGGAGCGTATCGTATGGAGAGATATCCTTTTTCAGGATCTTCTGAATTTTTTTCTCATCGATCCATTCCCAAAATCCATCGGAGCAGAGCAGGAAGCTGTCTCCCTTTTCAAGGCGGACATGACGTGCGTCAATTTCGTATTCGGGATTGTCCCATTCAGCTCCCATAGCCCGCAGCAGAGTGCTCCGGGCCGGATGGTGGCGGATATCCTTTTCTTTGATCTGCCCGGTGAGGGCCAGCATCTGCGGAACACTGTGATCCAGGGTGCGGCCCAACAGCTTGCCATTGCGGAAATGGTAAAGCCTTGAATCCCCGATGTGTCCCCAGGTAGCTTCATTTCCTGTGATCAGCAGCAGAACCATCGTTGTTTTGATAGACGTATATCCGCTCCGGTCCTTCTCCTCCATCAGCAGGTTCTGTGCCGTGTCAAAGCACTGGTCGATGAAGGTCTCGCCGGAGCTGTCCATATTTTCTATGGCTGCGCCAACACAGTCGGCCACAAAATTTGAAGCAATATCTCCGTTTCCGTGACCGCCCAGACCGTCTGCCAGCACATAGGCATATGTGGAAGTACGGATGTTCTGAAAGGCACTGACCGCGTCTTCATTGCGCGGTCTTTCCCCAGGGCTGGTTATGCTGGCATGTTGTATCATTTTGTTATCCTCTTCAAGGCGCCGTATGCAGCTGACTTCTGCCGGACGGCTGGATTGTTTGAGTACAGCGGCATTAGTATGCCGCTGTACCCTTTGATCTGTTAAAACAATGCGCTTTAATGACGATTCTGAAATCAGGCCTTGTCCTTTTCATCGCGTTTCCTGCGGGTCACGATCAGGCCGATGCCGCCGCAGATAACCGCAAGACCGATCAGGCTACCCCAGAACAGGAGCTTGTTGGCGTACCACAGAACGAAGATGTTCGTGGACACGGTGAAGGGATTGATCTTGTACTGCTCGGAAACGTTGTTGGCCTTGTCTCCCGCGGAGATCTCCACAACATGGCCGTATCCGGAGCCGACGGTGAAGCGGTACTCGTTATTGCCCAGTGCTTCGGGTTCAACGCTCTTTCCATCGAGGGTGACGCTGATGCTTTCGGGATCAAGGTTTGCCTCGGTGACGCGGAACTCCACAACGTACTCGCTGGCCCGGACATACTCGCCTGCGTGGATATTGCTGGAGATGATGGGCAGGGTACGGTCAACGGTGAAGCTGATCACGCCGCCTTCGTCCTTGCTGTTGATGTTGCTGTTGCTTGCCGCGTCGTAGGTGATCAGGTTGATGGAGTAGGTACCGTCATTCTCAAAGTAGCTGTTGTCCAGGGTGTAGATGTTCTCATACCAGCCGCCCTCTGCGACGCTCTGGTTCTTTTCGTAGTTTCCGCCTGCGCCGTCATTCAGAGCGATCTCCTGCATTGCGGTGCCGTCATTGAGGGTGAAGACCGTGCGGTAATCCTGCTGGGTGTCCACGGGGTCAACGTTCACTTCGTGAACGGCCAGCTTGACCTGGTCATTGGCGTATGCGCCGTCCAGCTCGTTGACGAAGGTCTGGCCGGAATACTTGTCGTTGTGTTCGGTCTCGATCCAGAAAACAGAGCCCTCACGGTTGACGGAGAAGTTCAGCTCGGTGAGCTGGTCGCTGCTGCCGTCAGCACGCTGCACGTCCATGAGCTTGACAGCGTGTCCGGCGTAGTCCGTTGCGCTGGCCTTCAGGGTGTAGTAGCCGTCCAGACTGATATTTTCCAGGGTGTAGGTGTAAACCGTCTCGCCCTCCTCGTTGGTGGAGGTCTTCTTGTCGCCAAGGGAAACCGTCTCAGACTCGTACTTGAAGCTGTTGTTGCCCATGTCGCGCTTGACAATGGCCTTCAGAACGGCCTCGAACCCCTCAATGGAGATGTTCTTGTCCGCGACGGAGACCGTCAGGGAGATGGTCTCGTCGTTGTTGGCAGACTCGTGGCGGACGCCATTAACGGTGATCACAGGGGCCTTGGTGTCAACGATCATTCGGCCGGATTCATGCTGGGGCATTCCGTAGCCGGAACGGTCGCTGTAGGAAGCGGTGACTTCATATTCGCCGTCGGCGGCCATGGTGAACACTGCCACATGGACAAAGTCTCCGCGGTCGACCCAGTTGAGCCCGATAGCCGCGTCGTTGACTGAGATGTGGAAATCATCCTCAAAGAAGTTGACTTCCCTGACGGTGATGGTGCCCTGGATGGTTCCGTCATAGTAGGCCACATTGTTGGTCTTCTGCACCGGCGCGTTGTAGTTGATGGTCACAACGGGCGGGGTCTGGTCCAGGATCATGGTATTGGCGGTCTTCGCTAAGCCGTAGTTTCCGCTGGGATCAGTGTATTCCGCGCTGATCGCGTACTGACCGTCTTCATCGAGCGTGACCGTGGCAGAATAAGCGTTGCCATCCCCGTTCGTCCACAAATCTGCGCCTTTGAATTCCTTCGTGGTCACATTGCCGTTTTCATCGGTCTTGGTGACGGTGATGGTCGCGTCGCCAGCGTTCGTCTCGAAGTATTTCTCCGTGATGGTCACAGTGGCCTGGATGGGTGTGCGGTGATATTCTAACTTGTCCGTTTCATCGACCCTAACCGGCTCCTGGTAGTCAATCAGAATGGTCGGCGGCGTACGGTCAATGGTAAAGGGGCCGGATTCATATGTCTCCATCTCATTGCCCGCCTGGTCGGCATAATTAACTGTGATATTGTAGTCGCCTTCAGCAGCCAGAGTTATGCTTAATTGATTATCTTCAACCCATTTGACATTTTTATCCGGATTTTGCGGTCCATCGATTTGGATTCCTTCAATAAACTTGTCCTTATCGAAAAACTCTTCTTCCACCGTAAAGGTTACAACCATTTCCTTTGAATTGGTAAAACGCTTCGGCGTGGAGTTGTCATCTTTATCAGACAAGCTGTATTCAGCTGAAAGGACAGGCTTAGTATTGTCAAAGACGAAATACTTTGTGTACCCTTCCGCAGCATTCCCAGCAACATCTGTATACTGAACATCGAGTTTGTACAGAGAGCCGTCACGATTCACGTTATAGGTGCTTGTGTAAACGCCCTCTGCTTCTTCCGTCCATTTAAGCTTGAGGCGCTCCGGTTTACCAGCGATTCCATCGGTGGTTTTCGTCAACTCCGCAACAAAGGCATCATTGGCAGATTTTTCATTAAGCTGTAGGCCGAAATTCTTTTCGGTCACTCTAAAGGTTATTGTTGCTTCGTGCGTCTCTTCATCGTCCTTGAGAAGTAATTTATTTTCCCCGATCTCAACAGCGTCTGAATACTGTACCTCTATTACCGGACTTGATTTGTCGATCAGGATGGTCTTCTCTTCGCTACTTTCTATTTTTTCACTTGAGTGGTCAACATTATCCGTGGCCACGACTTTTATGCGAACCAGACCCTCGTTAAGATCATTGCTGCTTACAGTTACAGTCGCTTTGCCATCTGTCAATCCGGTTACCTCACCCAAGTCGGCAAAGAGATTTCCTTCTTCATCAACCAGACTGAAAGCAACTTCCTTGACACCGGACCCCTTAACAACGGTTGTTCCTTCCCTATGGTCGTCTGTCACAGTTGCGGATATTTTCACACTTTCAGTATTTAGTCCAAGCGTGATATACTTGATCATTTTTGACACAGGGAGAACGTTGCAGGAAATATTGGTTATTTCAGGAGCATCCGCATCGATTTTTATTTCAGGAAGATCAATGCTTTTATATACCAATTTATATTCCTTATCCTTGCAATATACCTTCAGGTCGGTATATGTTCCACTTTCGCTCAGCGTGATGCTATCCCCGAATGATCCAATCTTCCACGGATTCAGGCTGATCTTTGAGCCGTCCTTGGCTGTAATGGTAACCGCTCCGGCATACCAACCGTTGACTTGGCCGGCCTCGCAGGTAATAAGCAGCTCTTTCTGTGCCTCGGACATGGACATGTTGATCACATATTCATCGGAACCGGCAGGATAAAAAGCAGGTATATTTTCAACCCCGGATTCAACCGCTGCCTTTTCGGCCTTGACGGTGACGATGATATTCTTCTCCTCAAGGATATCCGATATGGCCTGCGAATCCTCTATTTTAACAACACCGTTTTTGTCAACTGCAAGAATGGAACCAATATCAACAGGATTTCCCTTATCATCGGTGCCGCTCAGCGTGTAGGTGATCGCACCGGTGTCTTCTGTAAAGCACTTTTTGGCCTCACGTTTGATAACCTCCTCGACATCCTGGAGGACGTAGTTTACCGGGTCTGTGCTTTCAAAAGCCACGGTATCGGCATCTTCATTGACAACCAGATAGGCCGTAACACTGATCTTGCTTGCGGCATATTCTGCCGTTTCCGCCTGGCTTGCGGTAACCTTAACTATGCCTGCTTTTGCGATATTCAGGTTGCCGACCGCATCAATGGTGGCAATATCGGTAGGAGCTCCATCCGGGGTTGTCACACTGTAAGTAATTTCACCGGTGCTGGCAGACTCCGCGGCAAATGACTTGACGCGGTTTAGGGCGGCCTCATCATCGTAGCGGCAGATTACGGTAGCTTCACCGAACTCTTTGAACTTGAGGCCGCTTTCGCCTGCGGCAATATTAACAGTCAGCGTCGTTGTAAAGAAGTAATTCGTGCCGCGGGTCACGTTGACAGTAATTGCAGCGGTGCCGGCCGTGCAGAGCGTCAAGGGCTCAACCACATCGCTGAAAGTATATTCCATTACGGTGCTTTCGCCCTCAACATATTCCACAAGATCGCCGGGCTGAAGGCCGGTGATGCCGCCGGCCGAGATCACCTCAACGCCGTCCTTGTTGTATACAAGACCCTCATTGGCCGTGACAGTGATGTCCCCGATGGTTGCGGGAACGATCTTTGAGCTGACCGTAAAGGGCACAAATTCAAAGCCATCCTCAGCGGTAGCCTTCACATAGACGGTGTACTCGTCCACGTCTTTAATCGTCGGCATATCGCCGTAGGTCTCCCCGTCCAGAGAGTAGGTCAGTGTGCAGCCGCCATCGTCCACGATCTCCACGGCTTCATAGCCGTCGGGAGAATAGGGCTTTTCAATTCCATTGACTTTAACGGGATTATCCTCACTCAGGGCGACAGGGTAATTTATGGTTTTGTCAATGCCCAGCGTGATTTCAGGAGAGCAGGGCTTAAAGTGAGCCGCAGAGACTTCCGTTTCAGCGAGAACTAATCCTTCATCCCCGTTAACGGTAAAGGTAGCCTTACCGTCGGCGAGTGTAGTCTCTGTCTGCCCTTCGAGCTTGATCTGGGCGCCCTGGATAGGGGGATTCCCGTCTTTGTCCTGGTCGCGCACGGTAAAGTTTATGGTATAGGCCCCGTCGTCGTCGGCATAGGCCGTTATGGTCTGCACAGGAAGCATGCACAGGACCATCAGCAGGGTCAATACCATTGCGAAAAATCGCTTTGTCAGACTGGTGTCAGTTTTTTTCATGGTGTCCCATTCTCCTTTTATCCTCTGTTTTGGTATCTATAAAATAAAATGTTCTTCCATTGAACAAACAATGAAACGCAAGGCCCAGCATCGTCAGGCCGATCAGCACATAGTTGATATACGCGAACTTGAAGCGCGTAAAGCTGAGAATGATGAACAGCAGCAGACTCAGCACGAAAACCCCGTCGCTGACAAGCCCCGGCAGGTTGGCGCCCAGGGAGAGCAGCCCTATCCGTTTTCTGTCCCATTCTTTCTGCCGTCCCAGCGCTCTCATGCGGGCCTGTACTGTTTTCGCCGCCAGCGCGGCAAACAGCAGTCCTGCCGCCATGAAAGCCCAGAAGCACAGGCCGATGACAACCGTCGCCGCGCGGCTTTCCGAGAAGCTTTGCACCGGCATCAGCAGCACAAGCGCGCTCATCAACACAAAGCCCGCGCAGGACAATTTGAAATACAGCCCCGCATTATCCTTTCGGCTCACCTGTTTTCCCCCCGATCTTTCCTGATCCTTCATCAGAGCATGTCCGTCGTGCTGACAAACACGATGTTCTTTTCAATGATGAAGTTGGGGTCTGCCTTTTTGGCGCCGCTCAGGACCGTTGTGCCCGGGTTGGAAGCCGGCGATACTGGCTGCCGCTCCGTCTGGTCCAGCCGTGAGCTGGTGCCGATGTTCAGGCTGGAGGTGTCGCTGCGCTTGACCTTGGCTTTTTTCTCCAGCTCTTCAAACACATTGACCTTGTTGCGCTGGTCAAGTGCACTGTAGTTTTTCTTGCGGATATCTTCGATCTGCTTTTTTTGCATGTCGCCGCTGAGTTCCCTGTACAGCGTCGGAATATGGAAGCCGAAGAACACAGCCACCGAGGCGATCAACCCGCAGCCGGCCAGAGCAGCCAGAATATATCCCAACAGCATCAGCGTATCGTACATTATCCGATCTCCTCCAGTTCCACTGCATATTTCGCTTCAATCATCTTGGCGGTCAGATTGAGGGAAGCCTTGATCTCCTCAAGCTTATCCCGGTTATCATCCGTGACCTCAATATGAGAGAGGGCGACATTGAAGTTGTGATACATTTCCTGCATCTCAGCCCCGTCGACCTTTTCGTCTTTACTGCGCGTCTGATCATAGAACAAAGCGTAGTTTTCGCTGAGAATATAGGCCAGCCGGTCCATGGAAGCCAGCTTGACGACCGGATTCACATCCTCACTCTCGTCGTCCAGGAACGCGAGCAGATTTTTGCAGGTCATCCAATAGGAATAATAGGCATTGGAGAGCAAACCGTCCTCATCGGCGCCGTATACGCCGGCCGCGATGGCCGCCTGCTCCACCTTGAAATCACCGTCGTCCAGATTGCTCAGGTTCGCCTTGTTGATCTGGAAGAACGAGACCAGATAATACGCCTTCGCCAGATTATATTTCTGGTCGCTCAGGCCCAGGTGGTTTGCGTCCTGAGAGGCGGCGTCAATTACATTGGCAAAATATTTCTTTGCCACAAACGCGGCCTCATTGGGATTGTTGTTGGGACCCTGATATCCGTTCCAGAGCAGACGCCCAACCGTGTAGTTGACGTTGACATAGGTCTCCGGTGCGGTTTTTTTCAGCTTTTCCATCCGTTCGTTGGAAAACCAGGTCACCAGATCTTCTTCCATCAGCTCGTCCGCGCCCAGAACGGCCGGAGCCGTTGACGCGTCCGAATAGACCACGTTGATCTCCCGCATGGCGGAGGCCAGCGCGTCATAGGCCTCCGGTCTCTCGCTGTCCATATCAATGGCGCTGACATAACCTTCAATGGTCTGACTGTTCAGATAAACCTCATAGTCGTTGGCCTTTACGGTTTTTGCCCCCTGGAAGCAGCCCACCGCGCCGATGGAGAGCGCAAGGGTCAAAATTGCGGTCGCCAGGAAAATATTGATCCTGCTGCGCTGCTTTTTCTTATATTCAACCTCAAATTTATCGAGATTGTCCAGTACATAGGCGATCTCTGCGCAGGACTGATAACGGTCCTCCGGATCAAACTGGGTACATTTCTGGATCAGCCACTCCAGGCCGCTGGAAAGCGCAGGGTTCCAATGCCGGATCGGGTAAATTTTATAGGGCGGCTCCGCCGGATTCTTACCGGTGACCAGGTGGTACAGCGTAACGCCCAGGCTGTAAATATCCGTGCGGGCGTCGGTCTGCCCTTTGCCGCCGAACTGCTCCGGCGCAGCGTAGCCGCGGGTACCGATGGCCTCCGTATCCCCGTCTTTACCCTCTTTATATTCACGGGCAATGCCAAAGTCGATCAGGCGGATGGTCCCGTCCGGCTTAAGCATTATGTTGGCCGGTTTCATGTCGCGGTAAATTACCGGTGGATTCTGGGTGTGCAGATAGTCAAGAGCGGTACACAGCTGCTTGGCCCACTCGATCACCGCCTCCTGGGGCTGTGCGCCGGTCGCGTCCAGCACCTTGTTGAGGGATTCACCCTCAATATAGTCCATCACGATATAGACCGTGGAGCGGTTGTCAATAATATCAACGATACGCGGAAGCATGGGGTGATCCAGCTTCTTCATCAGGTTGGCCTCGTCCAGCAGGGCCTTCAGCGCCATCTCCTTGTCCGCGTCGTCCTTATCCTTGCGGAATTCCTTGATCGCCCACTGTTTATTCAGCCGCTTATCCATCGCCAGATAGACAATGGACATGCCGCCTCGTCCGATTTCACGGAGGACTTCATACTTGCCGTCGATGATTTCGCCTATTCGCGCCATAGTATTTTCCTCCTCTTACTGAATCGCTTTTACGACCAGGGCCGTGATGTTGTCCCGCTCGTTTCGGGATTTATTCAGTTCCACCAGATCCACCAGGGCTTTTTTCATTATCTGCTCGCTGGTCAAAACAGCGGGGGCCAGAACGCCGAACATCTCAGGCTCCTGTACCTCATGCCGGAAACCGTCGCTGCAGAGCAGGAACACGTCGTTTTCCCGAATAATTCCGGTTCCCGTCTCCGGCGCAATGGCGTTTGACGCGCCAACGCACTGCAAAAGGATATTCCGCCTGGTGTCCGCTCTGGCTTCCTCGGCCGTCAGCCGGTTCTGTTCCATCTCGTAAGCGACCAGGGTCTGATCCTTTGTCACCTGTTCGATGCCTGTTGTCAGTTTATAAAGGCGGCTGTCGCCCACCTGTATGTACGCATATGCATTATCCACAGCCAGAAAAGCAGTCAGCGTGGTGCCCATGCTGACACCTCTCGCTCTTCCGAAGTTCATGATCTTTCTGCCCTGTTCCTGAACAATATCATTCCAGCGGGAAGTGATGCGGTTCAGGTCCGGTTTTCCCTCCGCCACCAGCGGCGGAAGCTCCGTTTCAAACCAGGCGGAAAAAGCGTTGACCAAAAAGGCACTGGCCAGCTCACCGTTTTCCAGTCCGCCCATCCCATCACACAGGACAGCAAAAGCGATGCTCATCTTTTTTGTTTTGGCGATCTTCAGGCAGAACGCATCCTGATTGACGCGCTTCGTGGTTCCCACATCCGTGTGCGCCGCAGATAAATACCTCATTCTTCTCACCCTTACCCAGCTTGTACTTGAAATGTTTCTGTGCCCATAGAGATAAATGCGCCGGCGTACAGCTCCGTCTTTTCATAAGGCTGGAGCATAACGCCCTCAACGGCCGTCCCGTTTGTAGACCTGTTATCTACTATATAATAAGTATCTCCATCCCGTGTGATCGTGGCATGGTGGCGGCTGACACTGCCGTTATCCACCACATAGTCCATGCTCTCCGGATCTTTCCCGATCATAAAGCAGCCGCCCGAAATCGGGATGCGCTCTCCGGTGCTGCTGCGCACCAAATACAGCTTTGCCGACGCATCAGATCTTCCATTGTTCCCCGTTGGGGAAAGCAGTGAAGTCTCGCCCTCGTTGGATCTGCCGCTTCCTGCCGCAGACAGAAGAGAGGTCTCGTCCCCGGCCGCGCTGTTTCCGCCGGTATTCAAAAGCGACGTCTCGCCCTCGAAAGGCTCTCTGTATGTATATTTTGCGTTCTCTCCGCCGCTGTCGTCCGCCGCATTCTCCCCGCACTCTTCCGGGGAAAGGGCGGTCGTCTCGCCCTCGGCACTCAGGCCGGTGGTTTCCCCCTCGGCGTCCAGGCCGGTGGTTTCTGCTTCCGCCTCCCCGCCCGGGAGCGAGGGCGTAAAGTCATGGACAAACTGTTCCAAAGCCGCCAGGCTCTCCTCATCCGACGCGCTTTTTCTGACTTCCTGCTGCAGCTCCGCGACCCGCGGATCCCTGCTTTTCAGTTCCCCAAGGAATTTGAGCAGAAGGGCCTTTACCGTCAGACTGTCCGTCCCCGCCAGGGGCAAATAAATAAACCTGTAGCCCGATCCGTCATAGGGGATCTGCTTCAAGTCCCATTTGACATTTTCCAAAAGAAGGCCGCTGCGCCGGACAGCTTTGATCACCGCGCAGCAAGCGCCGAGGATCTCCACATCGGTTTGAAACTCACGCCGCCGCGCCCTGGTCATTGCGGACGAAGAAAGATCCGCCTGGTACCGGAAAACGTGCCGTCCGCCCTGGCCTGTATAAGAGGCCCGGCAAAACAGCGGTTCATTACCGGAAGCGACCAGATTCAGCGCGTCGAGATCGACCTGCTGCCTGGAGGAGACGCTGATTTCGAAAGAATCATTCTTTGTTCTTTGTATTACCATGCTCTTCTCTCCATTCACAGAGCAGCGCTCTTCCGCGCGGGCGGACAGCCGCTTTTCATTGTTTCCGGAACGCCGGAAAAGGGGGGTTCGTTTTAAAAACAAATTATTTCAAATTGGTAACTTTTCGGGAACAAAAGTGTGTAAATTTAAAGATGCAAACATTTACAGACATACCAGTTTATGACTTTCACATTATACCACAGCAAATCCAGATATTGCAAGAATAGATATGGAAAAAACCAAAGAAAAGACGCGAAGAAAGACGAAAAAAACAGACCCGAAAAATTGACCTTCCGAGAGGCCCGCCAGACCAGTCAGGCCGCTTAGCTTCCGGCTCTGCCGCCGGGGGTTTTCCGCGGAAAAACATTCTCTCATGTGCTGTTCAAAAAAATTCTATTTGTTAAAAAAATACCAAAAAAGCAAGAAAAACGGCTCAAAATGTAAATTCATTTCATTTCTGTAATAACATACCATATTCCGCCAGACAGCTCAATAGTTTTTCGCCTGGTTTCTTTTATTTCGATGAGCCGGTGCCCCGTGCGGCCCTGCCGGAAAGCATATTTCATCGAAGCTGCCTTTACCCGGAAGCTGCAGCGCTATAATGCCTGGCCGGTTTGGCCAAATACAGATAGTGGGGGGCGGCCAACATGCACTGTGAAACCCTCGCCGCAGCTATATATTACTAATTCTTGATCAAAAGATTTAATCAGCGGCGCAGGGATATTGGTGCAAGACAAGGCAGACCAACGCCGCCATACTTTGTGTATGGCAAGTGACGATAACGCAGTATTGCACCAATAGACCAAGCTGATATTAAAGATTTTTATCGAGAATTAGTACAATTTCAGACCGCAGACAAACCCGCTTTTGGGGCCAAAAGCGGGTTTGTCTGCGGTCTGAGAACCACCTGTCAGGCGGTTCTTTATTTGGAGGGCTAATGCCCCTTTACGCGGTTTTCGTTTTGTCTGCGCGGGGGAAGATCATCTTGTTTACCACGAAGAAGATGACCATGGAAATGCCGCCGTTCAGGGCTGTGGTGCCGATGTTATACAGCCAGCTGGGGACATACTGCCCGGCCACCGCGATCCAGATGCAGTTGACCGAATTGACAATGCAGGTCACAACGCAGAACGCCAGCAGATACCAGAGTCCCTGCCAAAGGATGTTCCCGTTGCTGCGGAACACCCAGCTGCGCTGGATGAAAAAGTTGATCACTTCTCCCAGAACCATGGCGATCATGTAGGCGCGAAATAGGGCAGCCCGCCGTGATTGGCGTCGTAGCCGATGATGTTCCACTGAAAGCACTCGCCGAACATCTCCACGTCGATCCCGGGAAAGCCAAAGTCGATCACCGGAAGCCCGGTAAAGGCGAGGGGCAGAAACTGGAGGAGAATATATTTCAGTATGGTGATCCCGGCGCTGGCCAGCAGAAAGGCGCCGCCTTCCCGGAGCCATTCTGCCGTCTCCGGGTGCTTTTCGGCAAAGCTGTCCCAATGTTTCAACAGTGTTTTCACGCATGTTCTCCTTGCAGGATCGTGTTATTTCTTTCGTCTCCCCATGGTGGAGAGCAGCCTGCGAAATCCGCCTTTTTTACGGTTTACCATGTCCAGCACCGCAAAAACCTGCTCCTCCTGCAAAAAGCCCGACATCCGGGCCACGCCGCGCCAGGGAAGGTTCATGCCAAACATCACGTTATTGGCCAGTTCTTTCTGGCCAAAGGCCATCAGGACATCGTGCGCGGCCAGAATGAGCCTGTAAATCAGCTTTCCAAACCCGCCGGACAGGTATTCTCCCTGCGACAGGGTATCATTGAAGCCCATGGGCGCGCTTCGGTCCCAGCTGGCCTGGGGGATCGGACGGCCCAGCAGGGCGCGGAAGCTCTCGTCCGGCACATGGGCCACCTCCGCCCTATAGTAAGGCGCGAAGGCTGTGCCCTGATAGGGATTCTCCGCAGGCTCACCGGCTTTTTCCAGGGTTCCGGTCAGGCGGATATCCCGGCTGGAAGCGCCGATGCGCAGCTCGTATACGCCGGGCTCCACGACCCAATCCTTTTCCGCGATGCTCCACAGGGCAAAGCTCCTGTCATTGAGGGAAATGGCCACTTCCCTCTCCTCACCGGGGGCAAGGGAAACCTTAGTAAAGCCCTTAAGCTCCTGCTCCGGGCGGAACATTCCCTGGGTCTGCCTGTGGATATACAGCTGAGCGATCTCCTCGCCATAGCGGGAGCCGGTGTTCCGAATACGGAAACGGACCTGATCTTCCCCAATTTCCAGATGGCTGTAGGCAAAACTGGTGTAGCTCAGGCCAAAGCCAAAGGGGTATTTCACCTGCTTTTTCGCCGTGTCGTAATACCGGTACCCCACATAGATGCCCTCGCGGTATTCGGAGGTGGCTTCCCGGCCGGGGTAATACCCGGCGGAGGGGACGTCTTCATAGCAAAGCGGGATGGTTTCCGACAGCTTTCCGCAGGGATTTGCCGCGCCGGTCAGCAGGGCCGCCTGGGCCTGGGCTCCCGCCTGTCCCCCCAGATAGCCATGAAGGAGGGCCTTGACCTTACTGTCCCAGCCCATCTCCACGCTGCAGCCGCAGGAGAGGACCACAACAACGTTGGGATTGACCCGGGAAACCGCGTCCAGCAGCGCCAGTTGATTCTGGGGGAGGGTCATGGTGTCCCGGTCGACCCCTTCGGCCTCGCCGCCTTCGTCCAGGCCCAGCCAGAGGAGGACCACTTCCGCTTTCTTTGCCAGACTACAGGCCTTTTGCAGACGGGCACTGCTCGCCTTGCCTCCCCTGTGATAGCCCGGTGCGTAGCCGATCACATTGACCCCGGCGGCTTTCAGCGCGTCCAGGCCGGAATCCAGCTTCGTGGGGTTGATTTTGGAGCTGCCTTCCCCCTGATAACGGGGATATTTGGCGAAATCTCCGATCACGGCCACAGTCTGCTGTTTCAGGGGCAAAATGTTGTCCTCATTTTTCAGCAGCACAGCGCATTTTTCCGCGACCTTTCTGCAGGCCTGATGGTGCTCCTCCCGATCATAGGGGGCCGGGGCGGGGTCCGGTCTGGTGGACAGCAGCAGGTCCAGCAGTCTGTCCACCTGCTCGTCCAGCACAGCCTCGTCCAGCTCGCCCGCCTGGACGGCCTGCACCAGGTGCCGGTCCGTCTGCCCGGCGGAAGAGGGCATTTCCAGCGTTCCGCCGGCCTTTACCGAGGCGACCCGGTCGTTGTTGCCGCCCCAGTCAGAAACCACAGCGCCGGTAAAGCCCCACTCCCCATAGAGGATCTCCCGGAGCAAATGGGGATGCTCATGGGTATAAGTCCCGTTAAGACGGTTATAGGAAGTCATCAGGCACTTGACCTTGCCCTCCTTGACTGCCATTTCAAATGCGGGCAGATAGATCTCCCGCAGGGTCCGTTCGTCCATCACGGAGTCATTGGTCATGCGGCGAAGCTCCTGCGAATTGGCGGCAAAGTGCTTGACGCAGGCAGAAATGCCGTTTTCCTGAATGCCCCGGATCAGCGCTGCCGCCAGTTTTCCGGAAAGGAAGGGGTCCTCGGAAAAGTATTCAAAATTACGCCCGCACAGGGGGTTGCGCTTGATGTTGACCCCCGGCCCCAGCAAAACGCTGACCCCTTCGCTGGCCGCTTCCCGGCCCAGGCTTCGGCCCATCTCTTCCAGAAGCCCTTCGTCCCAGGTATTGGCCAGGCCGGCGGCGCTGGGATAACAGGTAGCGGGGATGGACTTATTCAAGCCCAGATGGTCCGCCTTGCCCCCCTGCTTGCGCAGGCCGTGGGGGCCGTCGGTCATCATCATTCCCGGAATACCAAGCCGGGGAACCGGCTTGGTATTCCAGAAGTTGGCTCCGGAGAGAAGAGAAGCCTTCTCCTGGAGCGTCATTTGCTCAATCAGATCTTTATGTTTCATGGATCAATTCACCGCGTTGGTATAGTTCAGGATGGAATAGCAAATATTGTGCGCGCAGCTGCGCAGACCCAGCGTAATGCCTACCGGGTCGGTTTTATAAGCCTTGTCCACCACATTGGCGGAATTGGCCAGACCCATTTCCAGCATCAGGTCGTTGCCGCTGACGCAGGCCAGGGAGGAGTTCATAAATCCGGCCAGAGCGGCGTCGGTGGTCACTATGCCCACAAAGCCCCACTCGTCCCGAAGGACATTGTTCAGCAGCTCCGGATTGGCGCCGGACCACTTGTAGCCGATGTGGGTGAAGGCGGACATGACGCCGGTAGCGCCGCCCTCTTTGACGGAGATCTCAAAGGGGCGCAGATACAGCTCGCGGAGAGCCTGTTCGTTGCTCCAGCAGAAGATGCCGCTGCGGGCGTTGGTCTCTTCGTTGTTCATGGCAAAGTGCTTGATGGTGACCATGACGCCCTGATCCTGGGCCCCCCGGATGGTGGAGGCCGCCATCATGCCGGAAAGCACGGGGTCCTCGGAATAATACTCGAAGTTTCTGCCGCCCTGGGCCGTGCGGTGGAGGTTCATGGCCGGGGCATACCACAATTGCACGTCGTAGGCCACCGCCTCCGCGCCGATGTAGCTGCCCAGCTGATAGGCCAGCTCGTCATTCCAGGTGGACGCCACCATCATCTCCGTGGGATAAGCCGCGGCGGAGACAGGCACCATCATGGAGTTGATGCCGGCAGGGCCGTCCAGCATACGGGTGTCGGGAATGCCCAGCCGGTCAATGGCGATGGAGTGCCAGCCGCCCTCCGCGAAGAGATTTCTCAATTCTTTATAGGTAAACTGATCCAGGAACTTCTCCCACATGGGGTCGTCATAGTCCAGTCCCTTCAGATCGGCCAGCTGGATCCCGTTATCCGCGCCGGTGACGGGCATCTGTTCGCTGGAGGGTGCAGGGTTATTGTAGGCTTCAAAAGCGCTGAGCAGGGTTTCGGAGGCGGTATAGTCGGCGGTGCTGTCGTCGGGGTATGTACCCTCCCAGTCATTGCGGGACAGATAGGTCAGGCCGCCGTCGGCGTAGCTGAACTGGTTGTGTATGGGGGTACCGGTCACTTCGTCGGTGTCATAGACCACCGTCTCCGGAACTTCATAGGTCTGCGTCTCCACGATGTCGTGGACATTGCGGCCCAGCTTGATCTCGTAAGTGCCGGCATCCAGCACATAAGCCTGGTTTTCAACCATATCATAGCTGGACATATCCCGTACGGGGAAGCTGAGGCACAGTGTTTCGCTCTCTCCGGGAGCCAGAAGACCGGTTTTATCATAAGCGGCCAGTTCAATGGCGGATTTTTCGATCCCGCCGGGGATATAGGGGGCGGTGAAGTACAGCTCCACCACGTCCTTGCCCGCCGCATCGCCCGTATTGGTGACCTTGACCTCCCAGGTGACGGTTTCGTCCTCGATCCGGAAGTCCGCCGTCTCCCAGTCAAAGCTGGTGTAGCTCAGGCCGTAGCCGAAGGGATACTGAACCGCGCTGCGGTAGCCATTTTCATCGCCAGCGTAACGGGTCTCATAGTAACGATAGCCGATATAGATGCCTTCGTTGTAGTTGATGAAGGACATGCCCTCCAGGTTGGTATACTTGTAGTCGCCGAAGTTCTCCGAAGCCGGGGCGCTGCTGACGTCGTAAGCATAGGTGTCCACCAGACGGCCGGAGGGATTGATTTCGCCGGTAAGGACCTTGCCCAGAGATACACAGCCCTGGGTGCCGGGGATGCCGGTCCAGACCACGCCTTCAATGGAGTCGTATTCGTCCACAATGCCAAGCTCAGTGGCGTTGCCCACGTTGACAATGACGATCACATGCTCAAAATTCTCCGCCACGATCTGAATCAGCTCCCGGCGGTTGGGGGTCAGCTTCAGGGCCTCCAGAGAGCAGTCGGAGGATTCCACCGCGTCATTGCTCAGAACCACAATGGCCTGATCGGAATAGCTTTTGGCGCTTTCCAGCACCTCTTCGGTGAGAAATTCGTTGCTGCTGGTGTCTTCTGTCTTTGCGCCGAAGAGGAAGGAGAACATCATGGAAACAATATTATTGCTGCCGGTATCGCCGGCGTCGTTTCCCATGTCCTCATACAGCTTGTGCAGCTGGGGGTTGTATTCAATTCCGGCCATCTCCAGGCCCTGGAACAAAGTCACGCAGTTGGTCAGATCCACTGCGCCGGAGCCGCCGCCGCTGTACTTGAAGTTGTAGGCGTCATCGCCGAAAATGTTGACTTTTTTGTTCTCCAGCGGCAGGAGATCATTTTCATTTTTCAGCAGGACGATGCCCTCGTCAGAGATCTGGGGAGCAAAGGCCAGTCCCGCCTCCCGGGCCGACTGGGCCTCAGACGTCTGGTCGGTATAGGTCAGGGACATAATGGCGCCGATGTTATGCGCCAGCGGCTGCACCATGCAGCCAATGAGGATCAGAACGCAGAGCACTGCCGCCCAGCAGACCATGGTGCGGGTGCGGTGCAGGCGGTGCTTATAGGCCTTGTAGGCCTTCTTCTGGGCCTTCCGCTCCTTCTTTTCCAGAGCAGGCAGATTTTTCTTCCAGTCGCGGATCTTCTGCTTCTGTTCGGAAGCGATCTCCTTGCGCTGAGCGCCTTTGGCCGCGCGCTTGCGGCTTAAATAGTCGGCCGCACGGGCTTTTCCTTGCTGCTTGTAGTCTTTCAACGTTTTGGTCGTTGCGTTCTCCATAAATCTCTCTCCAACAAATTTTGCGAACAATGCTGAAAATACAGCATATTTCTGTGAATTAATTATAGCTTTTTTACAAAATCTGTGATACTATCATCCTGCACAGTTTGTCACGATTCTGCACAATTCGTAAGGTTGGGGAGAAGATATGATTAAACAGCTGATTGACCGGGTAGTCTTTTTGGAAAAAGAAGGGGACGAGGCGGTTTTTGCCGAGCGGGAAAACGATTTTCAGCGTATGCCCTTCATGCTGGAGCGGATATTGCTGCGCTATGTTCTGGAAGGGAAGCCCAGGGAATTGGCAGAATTCTGCCTGACCGGCATGGTCAAAATGCCGGATCTGCGCCTGGCCATGGGAAAAACCTCCAAAGACCGGCTGCGTCAGCTGAAATACAATACGGCTTCCGGCATTGCGCTGGCCTGCCGCACCGCTATGCTGGGCGGGGCGCCGGAAATTGAGTGCTATGCCCGAAGCGACAGCGCCATCATGAAAATCGACGAATCCAACAGCGAGATGGCCATTTTCAAAATTCTGTTTCAGACCACGCTGGACTATGCGGCCCTGGTGCAGAAAACCAAAAGTTCTGCCAAATATCCGCCCGTTGTACGGCACTGCATCCAATACATCGCCTCCCACACCCACCAGAACATCACCCTGGACGAGCTTGCGGAGGGCTCCGGTTACTCAAAGGAGTACATTGCCAAGCTCTTTCGCAAGCATGTGGGTGTCCCCATCAGCGAACACATCCAAGCGGTCCGGATCCAGGAGGCGAAGTCTCTGCTCCGCCAGGGAAAAAGCAGCGGCGAGGTCGCGTACATCCTCAACTACACATCCCAGAGCTATTTTGCAAGACAATTCAAAAAGCAAACCGGGATGACGCCCATGGTTTTCCGCAATATGCTGAAGCTGGATCCCTCCATGGGGGACGAAAAATTCTGCTTTTCGTGAGCATTGCAGAGGGCAGGGTATACATTTTTTTGCCCCATAGGATAGTTTTTCGTCTGATAAGTTCCTATTTTCAAAATCATCCGTTTGTACAAAAAAGAAGAACCGCCCACATCAGGTAGTTCTTCTTTTTGTTATCAGAGAGGCTAAAAACATGTCCGCCCATTGGTGAAATACTTCAGTGCAGAACCGTCTCCCGGAAGCGTTTGATGAGCCCATCCGCAATGTGCAGCCCGTCCCGGAAAAAGGTGTCCATATCGCCGTAGTTTTTCTTGATCGCGCCCAAGGCCGCCTCCAGATACGCTCTCTTGGCCAGAAAGACCTCCCGGGCGGCAGCGGCCTCCGCCTCCGTTCTGCCGGTGGAGAGCACATAGCGGTAGAGCATCTCCGCCTCCCGCTCGCAGGTCTCGTTGGTGAGCAGATAGGCCTCCCGGATCACATCCTCCGAAACGCCCAGAGCGCCCAGCACCAGGGCGGACGTCAGGCCGCAGCGGTCCTTCCCCGCCGTGCAGTGCCAGAGGATGCTCCCCTTTTCAAAATCGTGGCTGAAGATCAGGGTCAGCACCTGGCCGAAGGCCTCCCGGCAGGCTTCCTCCGTCATCATGGTGCGGTACAGCGCCGCCATGTCGGGGAGCACGAATTGGGACAGGTCCTCATCCTCCCGGGTGATGCCGCCGGTGGCCTCGTCGAAGATGGGGAGGCAGATGGTTTCCACGCCCGAAAATACAGGGTCGGGCTTTCGCTGCCGCTCCGTGTCGGTACGCAGGTCGATGACCGTAGTCAGCCGGTATGTGCCGGTCAGCACTTTCCCGTCCCGCGCTGTCGCGCCGAACAGATTGGCCGAGCGGAGCAGCAGCCCGTTTTTAATGGTCTTTCCCTCCGCGCCGGGCAATCCGCCCAGCTGACGGCAGTTGTCGATCCCTTCAAAGCCGATTCTGCGATCCATTTTCATTCCCGCTTTCCTTATGAATAAACCAATTATACCAGAGCGGCCAACGGGAAACAAGACCGCGGTGCTTGCCAAATTGGCCGCATTATTCTATACTGTTAGGGAAAAATACAACCGGAGGAGAAAAACATGAAAGAGATAGAGCTGTTTTACCTGACCCATTGTCCCTACTGCATCAAGGCCAGAAAGGCCGTGGACGAGCTGATGGCGGAAAACCCCGCTTTTGCCGGGCTTTACGTCAGATGGATCGAAGAAAACGAAGAGCCGGAGCTTGCCGCCAGCCGGGATTATTACTGTGTCCCTTCCCTCTTCTTCCAGGGGAAAAAGCTCTACGAGGCCAGTCCCGCCGACGACTATGACGCCATCAAGAATAATATCCGCTCGGCCTTTACGGCCGCGCTGGAGGCTTAAGAAATTCGACAAGAACAGCCCGGGCATTTCTGCCCGGGCTGTTTCATGTATTTGCTTTTATTCGACTGCTTACCGGAACACGACCATGGTGTTGGCGATGGTCATGGTGGTCATCAGCAGCGCGTTCAGGAAGGCCGGGGTCCAAATGTTGCCGGTCTTCTTATACAGGTTGCGGGAGATGATGGCCGCAACGGTCAGGGTGGGGGCCATGGCCACCAGCATAATGCCGGAGAGGGCGGAGCCAGACCAGACTGCCACGCCGGAGGCGAACAGGCTGATGTACTGCACAGCCAGCCAGAGGATGGGGCCGCCTGCGTTCAGTACGATGGCCACCAGATAGCCCTTGGCCCCCTGCAGCTTCTCCGTGTTGGTGTTCACGGTGATGCTTGCGGTGGAGACGATGTAGAACAGCAGGAAGGTGGGCAGGTAGCGCAGGATGGCGGGGAGGATATCCGCGTCAAAGGTCTTGAAGGCAAAGGTCCAGATCCGGAAGTCCGCCTTGAACAGAGCGTCCATCAAGAACAGCACGCCGTAGGCCACGACCACCGTGACCACAGCGGTGCACAGGCCCGCCAGAATGGTCATGGGCTTGAAGACCAGGCCGTAGGTCTCGAATCCGGCGCCCTCTTTTGCCTTAAAGCCCACATAGACGGCGCTGAAGATCACAAGGCTCATCATTGCGCAGCCGATGGTCCAGTAGGCGATGCTGTTGACGCCGACGGCGGTCCAGAAGGCATTGTTGCTGTACATGGGAACCTTGGCCACTACGGCCAGCAGCGCGCCGCTGACAAGCAGGAAGCAGGCGCCCACGGTGAGCTTCTTCTCTTTCTTCACCAGGCCGAGGATAAGGACCACAAGGCCCGCAGCGGCAGCCACCAGGCCCGCATAGAACAGGATATTCACGGATGCGCTGCCTGCGCCGTCGTCCATCAGGGGCTTGAAGAACAGGGCCGGGAGCAAAACGGCAACCGCCAGGATCAGGCAGATCGCGGCCTTCTTTCCGCCGGTGAGGGAGGGCTGTACGGCCAGCTCGCCGCTTTTGGCCTTGCAGAAGAAGGGCAGCTCAATGATAATGGAGGCCAGGGCGATGATCAGCATCACAAAGCCCACCAGGGCCACGCATTCAAAGGCTTCCTTCCACTGCCAGAGCTGGCTGGTGGGGGCAATGTCCTTGATTCCCTCGCTGTAGGGGGCAAAGGCCTCGGTGTAGAAGGCGACCGCATAGCCGGTGGTCTCCGCGGAGAAGTGGTTCCAGGGGTGGGTCTGGGCCGGTTCATAGACGATGCGGCGGCCTCCGTCAGCGGTCTCATACCAGGTGTTGACCTGAGCAGGCTCGCTCTGCTGCAGGAAAGTCATGCCGTCCGGCGTGGAGACAAAGTCCTTGTGGCGTACCGTGCCGCCCTGGACATTGGGATCATTGAAGAAAAATTCGTCATACTGCGCGGCAACCTTGCCCAGGATGCGTCCGCCGCCCAGCGCGTCTGACGTGGCAGCGTCAATGCCCAAAATGCTGGTGTACATGAAGTCAGAGCCCTCGGTCAGGCTTGCATAGATCTTGCGCACGCCGGTCTCGGCGTACTGCGTCTCGTCCATGGCCAGGGCCATGGTGCTGGAGAAGCCGCCCATGGAGTGGCCGGTGACGCCGATGATGCCGTTGCCGTTCTCGTCCTTCAGAACGTAGGGCTGCTCATACATATACTGCACGGCGTCATTCATGGAGTTGAGCCAGAAGGGCAGCCACACGCCGAAAAAGCTGCTGTCGGAGTAATTCTCATGGCTGAGACTGGAGTGGCCATGGTCGTACTGGTCAAGGGCCAGCACTACAAAGCCCCGGCGGGACAGCTCAATGGCATTGGCGTCCTGCATTTCCGCAGAGTTCAGATAACCGTGGGTCACGATGATCGTGGGCTTGGGGTTGTCGGCTGAGGCGTCCTTCGGCATATACAGAAGTCCGCTGAGCTGGCCGTGGCCCCCGTCGAAGCTGATACGGGTGACTTTTACTGCCCCTGCGCCGCTGTTGAACACCCCTGCCAGAATACTGCCCAGCAGAACCAGCACCAGCGCAATACACAGCAAAGTCCATGTGCGTTTACTGATTTTCATTGTTGCTTCCTCCTCTTCAAATTGACCGCGTTATGCGGCCTCCAAATTTTGTTTCCTATGGAAACTATATTGTTATCATACATCTCTCCCCGACAAAATGCAACAAATATTTAAATTTTCACACTCTTGTGCCCGGTAAGCGGTTCTGTTATACTGTTATATTGTATGTGATGTGGTCGAAAGTGAGGTGAGAGCCATAAAACTGGAATGGATGGGCGCACACAGAGACGAGGTGGAGGCCCTGATCCACTATTGTAATATTTACGCGGCGGCATACAAGCTGGAGCAGATGGAATTTGAAGGTGTTCGCTATTCCTTTGCCCAGATCCAGGTCCTTGAGTACCTGCTGGAAAATGAGGAGCGGAATGAGAATATGTCTGCCATCGCAGCCCGTCTGGGCATCACGCGCAGCAACTTCACCAAAATCGTCAACCGCCTTGTCAGCAAGGGCCTGCTGGAGAAAGAGCCCATGCCCGGCAGCCGCAAAGAGCTGAAGATCCGGGTCAACGCGCTGGGGCGAAGACTGTATGAGGATTATTCCCAGGACATTCTTCGCTGGCACTTCTCCCCCATGTTTCAGTCTCTGGACCAGATCCCGCCGGAATACCGGCCTTACATCTGCAGCGCCCTCTACAACGCCATGCACGGCGAAAGCTGTGGGGTCAGCGCCGGGGAGCCGGAAAAACGCTGAGATCAGACTGTAGACGAAGCTATCGGCAGTGTTATAGAATTGCATGGGGAGAGCGCGGAGAGGGG
>SAMEA3663248__coassemble_73_pt1 | contig 42885 bp, 36 predicted proteins | sample SAMEA3663248__metabat2_low_PE_036 | metagenome-assembled genome bin SAMEA3663248 (sample SAMEA3663248) | pig gut metagenome | biome: pig gut; feature: pig-associated habitat; material: faeces | place: China | collected 2013 | reverse complement strand
GCTGCGCCGGTGATAACCGTCGATGACGGCTTTATCCTTTTCGCTGACCTTGCCGTAGAGCAGATAGTCGTCAATGGCCCGGTAGCTCACGCCCATCTCGGCCTCGTCGGTCTGCCCGTCGAACAGTCCGGCGGAGGGGGCCTTGTCGATGATGCAGCGGGGCGCTTTCAGGTATTCCAGAAATTCAAAGACTTCTGTGGCGGTCAGGTCGGAAATGGGGTTGAAGTCGCAGGCCCCGTCGCCCCATTTGGTGTAGTAGCCCATATAGGCCTCGCTGCGGTTGCCGGTGCCCGCCACAAGGCGGGATTCCGCCGCGGCAATGCCATAGAGGGTGGTCATGCGCAGCCGGGGGGCCAGATTGGTGATGGCCTGGCTGTTCAGCTCCGTCACGGCGCTGAGCTGTTCCATCAGCGCTTCCCGGACGGCGGTCAGATCCACCATGCGGGTCTCAATGCCGAACTGCTCTGCCAGGGCCCGGCCGTCGTCCGCGTCCATGCCGAAATTGCGCTTGGAGGCGCAGGGCATGATGACGCCCACGGTGTTTTCACAGGCGGCCTTGCACAATATGCCCACAAGGGCGCTGTCCTTGCCGCCGGAGTTGCCGAATACGATGCCGGAGACCCCGGAGCTTTTCACAAGCTCCCGGATGAAGTTTACCCGGCCCTCAAATTCCGCCTGATAATCTCTCATTCTTTCAATCCTTTCACGGCCGCGCCCACAAAGCCCCTGAACAGGGGATGCGCCTTGTTGGGACGGCTCTTGAACTCGGGGTGGAACTGCACGCCCACGAAGAAGCTGCCGTTATCCAGCTCTACCGCCTCCACAATGTGCCCGTCGGGGGAGAGGCCGCAGAGGGTCAGACCCTTGCTGCTGAGCACTTCGCGGTAATCGTTGTTGAACTCATAGCGGTGGCGGTGGCGTTCGCTGATATCGTCCGCGCCGTAGCAGTCGTGCATCTGTGTGCCCGCCTGCACATGGCAGGGATAAGCGCCCAGACGCAGCGTTGCACCCTTATCTATATTATCGTTCTGATCGGGCAGAAAATCAATCACTTTATTTGCGGAAAGGGGATCAAATTCACCGGAATTTGCGCCGGCAATGCCGCAGACATGGCGGGCAAACTCAATTACCGCCACCTGCATACCCAGGCAGATGCCCAGATAAGGCACGCCCGTCTCTCTGGCATAGCGGGCAGCGCAGATCATGCCCTCGATCCCCCGGTCGCCGAAGCCGCCGGGGACGATAATGCCGTTGCAGTCGCCCAGGACCTGGGCCACATTGCCCTCGTTGATGTTTTCGCTGTCGATCCAGCGGATATGGACCTTTGCGCCCAGCGCGTAGCCCGCGTGGCGCAGGGCCTCGGCCACGGAGAGATAGGCGTCGTGCAGCTGCACATATTTGCCCACAAGGCCGATGGTGACCTGCTTGTCCAGACTCTCGATCCGCCGGACCAGATCCTGCCACTCCCGCAGGTCGGGGGCCTTGGTCCAGAGACCCAGCTCCCGGCAGACCACCAGGGAGAAGTCGTTCTCCTCCAGCATCAGCGGCGCTTCGTAGAGATTGGGCAGGGTGCGGTTTTCGATCACGCAGTCCGGCTTGACATTGCAGAACATGGCGATTTTCTTGAAGATGGCGGGCTCCAGCGGCTCGTCGCAGCGCAGGACGATGATGTCCGGGGAAATGCCCATGCCCTGAAGCTCCTTCACGGAGTGCTGGGTGGGCTTGGTCTTGTGTTCGTCGCTGCCCCGGAGGAAGGGAACCAGCGTGACGTGGATGAAGAGGGAGTTTTCCCGGCCCTGCTCGATCCCCACCTGACGGGCGGCCTCAAGGAAGGGCTGGCTCTCGATATCGCCGGTGGTGCCGCCGATCTCAGTGATCACCACATCGGCCCCGGTTTTCCGGCCCACACTGTAGATAAAATCCTTGATCTCCTGGGTGATGTGGGGGATGACCTGTACCGTCTGGCCCAGATACTCGCCCCGGCGCTCCTTGTTCAGCACATTCCAGTACACCTTGCCGGTGGTCAGGTTGGAGTATTTGTTCAGATCCTCGTCGATAAAGCGCTCGTAATGGCCCAGATCCAGGTCGGTCTCGGCCCCGTCCTCGGTAACAAAGACCTCGCCGTGCTGATAGGGACTCATGGTGCCCGGATCTACATTAATATAAGGGTCCAGCTTCTGGGCCGCCACCTTCAGGCCCCGGGCCTTCAGAAGCCGTCCGAGAGACGCCGCGGTGATGCCCTTTCCCAGGCCGGAAACCACGCCGCCGGTAACGAAAATGTATTTTGTCATATGAGTACCTCCTCTGTGTATTCTGCAAAAAAATAACGTTCTCCGATGCCTTAAGGGGGCACTTGGCCCCTTACACCAGTGAACGCTCACAGAAAAAGTACAAAAATCAATTACTGAGTCAGTATACACCGGTTTGGAGGCCTTGTCAATAAGTTTTTCAAAACTTTCCTCGCCTATACGGCCCGGACAAAAAAGGAAAAATTTCTCTTGCATTTCCTGCCCGGGTCTGCTATTATATAAAAGCTGTCTCATCAGCGAAACACAAGCAAGGAGGTGCTTCAAATATGGCAAAGTGTCAGTTTTGCGAGAAGGACGTGGCCTTCGGCATCAAGGTCAGCCACTCCCACAGACGCTCCAACCGTACCTGGAAGCCGAATGTGAAGCGCGTCAAGGCCATCGTGGACGGAAGCCCCAAGCATGTTTACGTCTGCACTCGCTGCCTCCGCAGCGGCAAGGTCACCCGCGCTGTGTAATTTAACATTACCCGAAACAAGCCTGTCGAACGCTGTACGACGGGCTTTTTTCGGTTATATGGGGCTTGAAATATCAGCCCCGGTCATATACAATACCCCTGTCGAATTTTGCAGAAACATAGGAGAACGGATATGAAGCTTCTTGAACAGCGCATCCTCAGCGACGGGAAAGTGAAGCCCGGCGGCATCCTCAAGGTGGACGGCTTTCTGAACCACCAGATCGACCCCTCCCTGCTCTATGAAATGGCCCAGGAGCTGAAACGGCTCTACGCCGGGGAAGAGATCAACAAGATCCTCACCATCGAGGCCTCCGGCATCGCTATGGCCAGCCTGGTGGGCTTCGTATTCGGCTGCCCGCTGGTCTTTGCCAAGAAAAGCAAGTCCCGCAACATCTCCGACGATGTGTATTCCGTGGAGGTGGAGTCCTTCACTCACGGCAACACCAACACCGTGGTGGTGTCCAGAGAGTATCTGAAAGCGGGAGACCGGATCCTCATCATCGACGATTTCCTGGCTACCGGCGCAGCCCTTGTGGGCCTGAAGACCCTGGCGGAGCAGGCGGGGGCCACCGTTGTGGGCGCCGGCATCGCCATTGAAAAAGCCTTCCAGGGCGGCGGCGACCTGCTGCGCAGTCAGGGGCTTCGCATAGAATCCCTGGCCAGGATCGCCTCCATGGGCGACGACGGCAGCCTCTGCTTTTGTTAAAGCAAACGCTGAATAAATCGCCTGCGGCGTCTGACGGAAAATTTTCGCCCTGATTTCGTCACTTTTTCTTGCAATACACAAAGTATTCCTGCAAAAAATTGCCTTCATCAGAACGCAATTTTTCCCGCGATCCGCTCTTGCCGATTTATTCATCGTTTACTGAAGACGAATCCTGCCCGAATTTGTCTTTTTTACCAAAAAACAAAGGTTAAAAATAGTAAAATCGTCTAAAAACGTCACTTGACATTTTTCGCGCATACTGATAATCTATATCCTGTAACAACTGGACACAGCACTTCGATATAAAGCAAATAATATGGATTTGAAGTTTCTACCCGGACACCGTAAATGACCGGACTATCGAAAAAGCGAAACAGAGAGCTTTTTGCGCTTTTGTTTTTGTTTAAGCACCGGTCACGGCTTCAAATCGGCTGTGACCGGTTATCTTTTTTGGTCTTTACCGCAGCAGCGGTTTAGATAAATAAAAACTTTTACTTGAGGAGATCAAAGAATGAAAAAGTTTCTTGCCATGATCCTTGCGCTCGCAATGGTTTTCGCCCTGTGCGCCTGCGGCAATTCTGCAGCTCCCGCTGAGAGCGCTGCTCCCGCCGAAGAGTCCGCTGCCCCCGCCGAGGAATCCGCCGCTCCCGCTGAGGAGTCCGCCGCTTCCGACATTAAGGTCGGCTTCATCTTCCTGCACGACGAGAACTCCACCTATGACCTGAACTTCATCAACGGCGCCAAGGAAGCCTGCGCTGCTCTGGGCCTGAGCGAAGATCAGTTCATCTTCCGCACCAACATCCCCGAAGGCCAGGAGTGCTATGACGCCGCCGCTGAGCTGGCCGACGCCGGCTGCTCCATCGTCTTCGCCGACAGCTTCGGCCACGAGGACTACATGATCCAGGCTGCCAAGGAGTTCCCCGAGGTTCAGTTCTGCCACGCCACCGGCACCAAGGCTCACACCGAGGGTCTTGACAACTTCCACAACGCTTTTGCCTCCATCTACGAGGGCCGCTTCCTGGCCGGTATTGCCGCAGGTCTCAAGCTCAACGAGATGATCGAGAACGGTGAGTTCACCGCAGACGAGGCCAAGATCGGCTATGTCGGCGCTTTCACCTACGCAGAAGTCGTCTCCGGCTACACCTCCTTCTTCCTGGGCGCCCGCTCCGTCTGCCCCACCGCCACCATGGAAGTGACCTTCACCGGTTCCTGGTACGATGAGACTGCCGAGAAGGAAGGCGCAAACAAGCTCATCGCCAACGGCTGCAAGCTCATCAGCCAGCACGCTGACTCCATGGGCGCTCCCACTGCCTGCGAGACCGCCGGTGTTCCCAACGTGTCCTACAACGGCAGCACTGTCGCCGCCTGCCCCAACACCTTCATCGTTTCCTCCCGCATCAACTGGGCTCCCTACTTCGAGTACATTGTCAACTGCGTCCTGAACGGCGAGCAGATCGCTGCTGACTGGACCGGTACCGTTGAGACCGGCTCCGTTGTCCTGACCGAGGTCAACGAGCAGGCCGCAGCAGCCGGCACTGTCGAGGCTATCGAGGAAGCCAAGGCCGCTCTGGCCGACGGCAGCCTGAAGGTCTTCGATATCACCACCTTCACCGTTGGCGGTGCTGCTCTGGACAGCTACATGGCCGACGTTGACACCGATCCCGCCTACACCGGCGACACCGAGGTCGTTGCTGACGGCTACTTCCACGAGTCCGAGTTCCGCTCTGCTCCTTACTTCGACGTGCAGATCGACGGTATCACTCTGCTGGACCAGGCATTCTGATTTGATCTTGTTTAAGGAAGTCCCGGCCTTGCCGGGACTTCCCTTGACCTTGCGTTTACTGCTGTAAAGGGCAGCGCAGTGACATCCGCCGCCGCGCTGCCCTTTGCAGTATTATGCTTTTCAGCGATTTATCCTAATTATCATTGGGGAGAGTGAAATTCTTGGACAACAAAACCGCCGCGGTGAAAATGCGGAATATAACCAAGACCTTTGGCTCTGTGGTAGCCAACGACAAGGTATGGCTGGACATTTACAGGGGAGAGATCCTGGCGCTGCTGGGCGAAAACGGCAGCGGCAAGACCACTTTGATGAATATGCTCTCCGGCATTTATTTCCCGGACGAGGGCGAGATCAGCATCGACGGCAAGGAAGTGGTCATCCGCTCCCCCAAGGACGCCTATGATCTGGGTATCGGCATGGTGCACCAGCACTTCAAGCTGGTGGACGTGCTCACCGCCACGGAAAATGTTGTTCTGGGTCTGAAGGAGAAGGGAAAGCTGGATCTGAAGGCCGCCGCCGCGAAGATCCGGGCCATCTGCGATCAGTACGGCTTCGAGGTGGACCCGGACCAGAAGATCTATGACATGTCTGTCTCCCAGAAGCAGACGGTGGAGATCATCAAGGTGCTGTACCGGGGCGCGGATATCCTGATCCTGGACGAGCCCACCGCCGTTCTCACCCCCCAGGAGACCGACAAGCTCTTTGCCGTTTTGCGCAACATGCGAAACGACGGCAAGGCCATCGTGATCATCACCCACAAGATGCACGAGGTGGAGGAGCTGTCCGACCGGGTGGCGATTCTGCGCCACGGGCAGTTTATCGGCGACATGCCCACCAAGTCCACCAACGCCCAGGAAATGACCAACATGATGGTGGGCCACGCGGTCACCTTGAATATTGACAGACCCGAGCCCGTTGACCCCAAGCCCCGCATTGAGGTGAAAAACCTGACGGTGCGCAGCATCGACGGGGTGCTGAAGCTGGACAACGTGTCCTTTACCGCCAACAGCGGCGAGATTTTGGGCATTGCCGGCATCTCCGGCTGCGGACAGAAGGAGCTGCTGGAGGCCATCGCCGGCTTGCAGCCTGTGGAGTCCGGCAGCATCTGCTATGTGGAGGATAACGGAGAGCGGGAAGAGCTTCTGGGCAAAGACCCGCTGCGCATCGCCGAGATGGGCGTAGCGCTGTCCTTCGTGCCCGAGGACCGCTTGGGCATGGGCCTTGTGGCCAATATGGACCTGGCGGACAACATGATGCTCCGCTCCTTCCGCCGGGGCCACTCCTTCTTTACCGACCGGAAGTCCCCCCGAAAGCTGGCCGAGTCGGTAGTCAAAGAGCTGGATGTGAACACCCCGGGCATCTCCACCCAGGTGCGCAAGCTCTCCGGCGGCAATGTGCAGAAGGTGCTGGTGGGCCGGGAGATCTCCTCCGCCCCCACCGTGCTGCTGACCGCCTACGCGGTGCGCGGCCTGGATATCAACTCCTCTTACACCATTTATGACCTGATCAACCGGCAGAAAGCCGCCGGTGTGGCCGTGATCTACGTGGGCGAGGACCTGGATGTGCTGCTGGAGCTGGCGGACCGGATCCTGGTGCTCTGCGGCGGCAAGGTCAGCGGTATCGTGGAAGGCCGCGGCGCGCAGAAGCGGGACGTGGGCATGATGATGACTCGCCTGGGAGGGAACAAAGCCGATGAATAAGCAAAATCAGGGACCTCTGGTCCATATCGTCAAACGGGGCGCACTGCCCTGGTACTGTGCCTGGGGCATCCGGGCGGCGGCCATCGTTCTGGCGCTGCTGGCCTGCGCGCTGGTCACCACCCTGCTCACCGGCGAAGACCCCATACAGATCTATGCTACCATGATCAAAGGCGCTTTCGGCACCACAAGAAAGGTCTGGATTTTGTTCCAGAACATTGCCATTTTGCTCTGCGTCTCCCTGGCCGTGACGCCGGCGTTTAAAATGCGCTTCTGGAACATCGGCGGCGAGGGCCAGGTGCTCATCGGCGGCCTGGCCACGGCGGCCTGCATGATCTGCTTGGGCGACAAGCTGCCCAACTGGCTGCTCATCTGCACTATGGTGGTGGCCAGCATCGCGGCCGGCGCCATCTGGGCCGTTATCCCCGCCATTTTCAAAGCAAAATGGAACACCAACGAGACTCTTTTCACTCTGATGATGAACTATGTGGCCACCCAGCTGGTAGCCTTCTTTGTCATCCTGTGGGAAGTGCCCAAGGGCGCGGGCAAGATCGGCATCATCAACCAGTCCACCGAGGCGGGCTGGCTGCCCCAGATCGGCGATTACAAATATCTGCTGAACATCCTCATCGTGGCGGCCCTGACCATTCTGATGTATGTCTACCTGAACTACAGCAAGCACGGCTATGAGATCGCCGTGGTGGGCGAGAGCGAGCGCACCGCCCGCTATGTAGGCATCAAGGTGGAAAAGGTCATCATCCGCACCATGCTCCTCTCCGGCGCGGTCTGCGGTATCGCGGGCCTGCTGCTGGTGGGCGGCACGGACCACACCATCACCACCACCATCGCCGACGGGCGGGGCTTTACGGCGGTCATGGTCTCCTGGCTTGCCAAATTCAACCCCATCTTTATGATTTTCACCAGCTTCCTTCTGGTGTTCCTGGACCGGGGCGCCAGCGAGATCTCCACGGTGTTCGGCCTGAACCAGTCCTTCGCGGATATTCTCACCGGCATCATCCTGTTTTTCATCATCGGATGCGAGTTCTTTATCTCCTATAAGATCAGCTTCCGCAAGAGCGCAAGAAAGGAGGGCAAGGCAAATGTTTGATTTTGTATCCTTTATTCCCCGGGCTGTGGTACAGAGCATCCCCCTTCTTCTGGGCAGCACCGGCGAGACGCTGACGGAAAAGTCCGGCAACCTGAACCTGGGCATCCCCGGCGTCATGTATGTGGGTGCCATCAGCGGCGTCATCGGCGCGTTTCTGTATGAGCAGTCTTTGCCCTCGGCGGAGGCCATGAACGGCGCGCTGGCCATTGGCATCCCCCTGTGCGCGTCCCTGCTGGGCTCGTTGCTGATGGGCCTGCTGTACTGCTTCCTCACCGTCACCCTGCGGGCCAACCAGAACGTCACCGGCCTTGCGCTGACCACCTTCGGCGTGGGCTTCGGCAACTTCTTCGGCGGCTCTCTCATCAAGCTCACCGGCAGCGAGGTGCCCTCCATCGCCCTCTCCGCCACCAGCGCCTATTTCAGCCGCTCCCTGCCCTTTGCCAACAAGCTGGGCTGGTTCGGCAAGATCTTCCTGTCCTACGGCTTTCTGGCCTACGCGGCCATTATCATCGCCTTTGTGTGTGCCTATATCCTCCGTCACACCCGGGTGGGCCTGCATCTGCGGGCCGTGGGCGAAAGCCCCAACACCGCCGACGCCGCCGGCATCAACGTGAACCGCTATAAATATGTGGCCACCTGCGCCGGCAGCATGATCGCGGGCCTGGGCGGACTGTACTACGTCATGGACTACGCCTGCGGCGTCTGGTCCAACGACGCCTTCGGCGACCGGGGCTGGCTGGCCATCGCCCTGGTGATCTTCACCATCTGGCGGCCCAACGTGGGCGTTCTGGCCTCCATCCTCTTCGGCGGACTGTATATCCTCTACCTGTTCATCCCCACCGGCACCAACCTGGCGGTGAAGGAGCTTTACAAGATGCTGCCCTATGTGGTGACGCTGATCGTTCTGGTCGCCACCAGCATGAGAAACAAGCGGGAGGATCAGCCCCCGGCCTCACTGGGCTTAGCCTACTTCCGGGAAGAACGATAAAAATGTAAAACAGCTCTCCTTTAATGTAAAACAGCTCTCCTTTTCGGGAGAGCTGTTTTAATTCGTTGACAAAGCTATCGGCAGTGTATAGAATTGCATGGGGAGAGCGCAGAGAGGGGACGGGAGTCCCCTTTCGGCGTTCAATCTATGCTTATTCAGGAGTATTTCTGAATACTCCTGAATAAGTTTTCAAGGCGTCGGACTTTGTCGACGCCTTGAGAGCTTTTTTAAGTCGTTGACAAAGCCGGTAGGGCTTTGCCAACGAGGGAGCTTAAGTGAGGCTCGAAATCTTCGATTTCGCTAAGCCAAACTTACGCCTGTGGTGGTCGAGCAAAGCTGACTGAGGGAGAGGTGTCTGACGGTCAAAGCAATGTATTTGCATACACCACCGGCCATCCTTTTCTCTCCCTCCGTCAAAAATCAAAGATTTTTGCCACCTCCCTCATCAGAGGGAGGCTTTGGAATGCGTTATCTTTCGACTTGAGGGTCTGTTTTGTAAGGAGAAGGGCATAAAAAAGCAGATGCGAAAAACCGCATCTGCTTTTGCTTACTTACTTTATCAGGCTCAGACCTTGAAGTTGACGGAGGTGGAGCCTTCGCTCTCCTGCTTGAACACGTAGTCCTTGCCGGGGAGAATGGCGTTGAGGACGATGCCGACGATGGAGGCCACAGCCAGACCGGACAGGCTGACGGAACCGATATGCACGGCGCCGGCGGAGCTGTTGGCGATGCCCAGAGACAGCACCAGGATCAGCGCGGCGATCACCACGTTGCGGGTGTTGGTGAAGTCAACCTTGTTCTCAACCACGTTGCGAACGCCGACGGCGGAGATCATACCGTAGAGCACCAGGGACACGCCGCCGATGGTGGCAGCGGGCATGGCGGTGATGAGAGCGGCGAACTTGGGGCAGAAGCTGAGGATGATGGCGAAGGCAGCGGCAATGCGGATGACCCGGGGATCATAGACCTTGGAGAGGGCCAGAACGCCGGTGTTCTCGCCGTAGGTGGTGTTTGCGGGAGCGCCGAACAGGGAGGCCAGCGCGGTGGCAAGGCCGTCGCCCAGCAGGGTGCGGTGCAGGCCCGGCTCAACCAGGAAGTTCTTGTTGACGGTGGAGGAGATGGCGCAGATATCGCCGATGTGCTCCATCATGGTGGCGATGGCCAGGGGGACGATGGTGATGCAGGCGGTGATGAGCATTCCGGTGTCAACGCCGTTGGCGAAAAGACCGAAGACGGTGGCGTCCTTGTGGACGGGGAGGCCGATCCAGTCGGCAGCGGCCACAGTCTCAGCAACAGCGGCGCGGGAGGCGGGATCGACGATCATGGAGACCAGATAAGAGGCCACAACGCCGATGAGGATGGGGATGATCTTGATCATGCCCTTGCCCCACATGTTGCAGACGATGACCACGATGATGGCGATAATGGCCACCAGCCAGTTGGCGCTGCAGTTGTTGATGGCGGAGGAGGACAGGATCAGGCCGATGGCGATGATGATGGGGCCGGTGACGATGGGCGGGAAGAAGCGCATGACCTTGTTGACGCCCACGGTCTTGATGACGCCGGCCAGAATGACATACATCAGGCCGGAAACTGCCACGGCAAAGCAGGCGTAAGGCAGCAGGTTAGCCTCGCCGTTGGGAGCGATCGCCCAGTAACCGGCAAGATAAGCAAAAGATGAGCCCAGGAAAGCGGGAACCTGACGCTTGGTGAGCAGGTGGAACAGCAGTGTGCCCAGACCCGCGAAGAGCAGCGTGGTGGCTACGTCCAGACCGGTGAGGGCCGGAACCAGAACGGTGGCGCCGAACATGGCGAACATGTGCTGAAGGCCCAGGACCAGCATCTTGGGGGTGCCAAGAGTGCGTGCGTCGTAAACAGGCCCGTCAATGGAAGGCTTCTTTTCTTTTCCCATTTTTTGAGTACCTCTCTTTTTATATGAAATTTTGGACTGCGCAAAATCAGGTCGTCAGATCCATCAGGAAAACGCCGGTCTCCCCGTCGAATTCCGGAAGTCTGACTTCTACCAGCTCGCTGCGGGAGGTGGGGATGTTCTTGCCCACATAGTCTGCCCGGATGGGCAGCTCCCTGTGGCCCCGGTCCACCAGAACGGCAAACTGTATGCTCCGGGGGCGGCCGCAGCTGAACACGGCCTCAATGGCGGCGCGGGCGGTGCGCCCGGTGTAGAGTACATCGTCCGTCAGCACCACGTCCCGGTCCGTCACGTCAAAGGGCAGCTCGGTGCGCTGCACCTGGGGCGAATCGGCCAGCGCGGTCAGATCGTCCCGGTAAAAACGGATGTCGATGCTGCCGCAGGGCACCTCTACATTTTCGATTTTTTGGATATTGGCCTGAATCCGCCGGGCAATAGGCTCGCCCCGGCGGCGGATGCCCACAAGAAGCAGGTTTTCCACGCCCTTGTTTTTTTCCACGATCTCGTGAGAGATGCGCATAAGAGCCCGGTTCAGCGCGGCCTCGTCCATGATCTGCGCTTTCAGCTTCACAGGAAAACCTCCTTCCGGCAACAAAAAAGTCCTGCCGGCACAGCAGCGGCAAGACACGCAGAACGCCAGACGCAGCAAGCGCCTGAGCTTTATGAGCGATTTTGCCGGTCTCTCTGTACCGATCCTTAAAAATCTCTTTTCGTGTGGATTATAGGTTATGGATGGGAAAAATGCAAGAGTAAATTTACACTTCGTAGATTTTGATGAAATTGAACATTTTTTAACAGTCACTTCTGGAGTGTTATACATAACACTAAGTAAATAGGGCCTCCGCCAAAACGGAGGCCCTACTGATTCAACGCCAAAATCATGTTATTTCTTGAAGAACAAATAATCATCTAACCAGAGCTGGTTGCCGGATATTCTATAGCTATATGTTCGCTCGCCATATTCAGAGGTTACAATAGTCAATATGTTGCCATCCGAATACCAAGTCAACGGAATATCGTCCTTTGATCCATTTAAATAGCTCCACAATCCATCGACAGAACCGCTGCCATCTGATTTAAGCGTTATCGCATCAGGGTAGGCATGATGTTCAGAAGCGGCAACCCAACTTCCCACTAACTCATTGCGGCCTTTGCCGCAGCCTGTAAAAATGCTTGCTGCAATCAGTGATAATAATACAATTGCAATCAATCTCTTTTTCATAAATGGGTCCCCCTTTTTGAATTTTTCATATTACTTGGATACTCATATTGCAAGGCAAGAGGATGCGGTTCATATCTTCAAGAGCTTTTCCGCTTATAATAAGTTTACTGCAAATTGCGGTAAATGTCAATACAACATTTTGCGGTATGGTATCATCTTGGCATAAAGGGGGTGGCTGCTTGTACCCGCGTATAAGGGATTTAAGGGAAGATCATGATCTGAGACAGAGGGAACTTGCGGCCTACCTTAATTGCTCGCAGCAAGTATACAGCAATTACGAACTTGGTCAAAGGGATATTCCCACGGATGTGTTGATAAAACTATCTTCGCTTTATCAGGTTTCCGTAGATTATCTGCTTGGAATTACGAATAATCCCCAAAAATTATAATCTTTTTTGATAAGTGCCAGACAGTGTTACCCCACTGTCTCAGACTGTAGACAAACCCGCTTTTGGACCAAGCCAAAAGCGGGTTTGTCTACAGTCTGAGCCTCCGTGTCAAAAGACACGGAGGCTTTAAGCTTGTAATTACCACTCCAGGTTGCGCTCGGTCTCCTTGCTGAAGACGTGAGCCACATTGCCCTCGAAGTTGAAGTGTACGGTATCGCCGATGCCGTAGTTGCCCTTCATCTCCAGGGTGGGGACGATGATGATCACGTCTCTGCCCTCTGCGGTGACGTGCAGGTGGACGGAGGAACCCATCATCTCAGAGACGTCGACCTTGGCAACAATACCAGTGTCGCCCAGGGTGGTGTGCTCGGGACGAACGCCCAGAGTGACTTCCTGAGGCTCAACGTTGTTGGCGGCCAGACGCTGCTGCTTCTCCTCGCTGAGCTCGACCTTGACACCGCCCAGCTCCACGAAGTACCTGCCCTGCTCCTTGGTGAGCTTAGCGTCGAAGAAGTTCATCTGCGGCGTGCCGATGAAGCCGGCGACGAACAGGTTGCGGGGATTGTTGAACACTTCCTGCGGCGTGCCGATCTGCTGGATGTAGCCGTCGCGCATGATGACGATACGGTCGCCCAGAGTCATAGCCTCGGTCTGGTCGTGGGTAACATAGATAAAGGTTGTATTGATACGTTCGCGCAGCTTGATGATCTCGGCGCGCATCTGGTTACGGAGTTTTGCGTCCAGGTTGGACAGAGGCTCGTCCATAAGGAAGACGGCAGGGTCACGGACGATAGCGCGGCCGATGGCCACACGCTGTCTCTGGCCGCCGGACAGAGCCTTGGGCTTGCGGTCCAGGTACTGGGTGATGTCCAGGATCTCTGCGGCCTCGCGGACCTTCTTGTCGATAACATCCTTCTTCTCCTTGCGCAGCTTCAGAGAGAAAGCCATGTTTTCATAAACGGTCATGTGGGGGTAGAGAGCGTAGTTCTGGAAGACCATGGCGATGTCGCGGTCTTTGGGAGCCACGTCGTTCATCAGCTTGCCGTCGATGTACAGCTCGCCATCGGAGATCTCCTCCAGACCGGCGATCATACGCAGGGTGGTGGACTTGCCGCAGCCGGAAGGTCCGACCAGAACGATGAATTCCTTGTCCGCGATGTCCAGGTTGAATTCCTGAACGGCGACGACGCCCTGATCGGTGATCTGAAGGTTGACCTTCTTCTCTTCGGGCTCGTCCTTTTTCTTCTTTTTCTTCTTGCCCTCTCCGCTGACGAACGGATAGATCTTCTTTACGTTTTTCAGTGTTACAGTTGCCATGCTTTCCGACTCCGGTCAAACGGCCTCCGCCTGAGTGACCTCGCGGGGGCAAAGCCTCCCGCATTACGACAGGTCTCCACACTGCCGCACCCCGAGTCAGGGGATGTTCATACTCCTCCTTGTTAAAGCTGTGTACAGCTAAGAATATGGAGAGCTGCACACGCAGTCAAAATAGGGCATTCAAACCCGCATATATTATAACGGTACAGGCATTTTTAGGCAAGCCAAATTTCGACGCCGTTTTTTATGCACTATCCACAATGCGCCTTGTGCGCTGAAGGAATAAAAAATCCCGGAACATGGAAAATGTTCCGGGAAGGATTGTTTAAGAGCAAATCAGGAGAGGGTTTCGTCCTGAACGGCCTGGTCCACGCTCTCGTCTCCGGCGACTTTGCGCTCGAACTTGTCCATGATAAAGGGAGAGAAGATGCCGACGATGCTGAGGATGATGAGCACCCAGCTGACAGGAGACTGGAACAGACAGCCGATGTCGCCGCCGCTGACACGCAGCGCGCCGCGCAGGCCCTTTTCGCTGATGGGCCCCAAAATCAGGGCCAAAACTACCGCCGCGGTGTTCAGGTCAAACTTGCGCATCAGATAGCCCAGCACGCCGAAGATGATCATGACCACCACGTCGCTCATGTTGCGGTGGATGGCATAGGAGCCGATGACGCAGAGCACGGTGACGCAGGGGATCAAAATCGCGTCGGAGAGGCGGGAGATCTGGGCGAAGCCGCGGCAGCCCAGGGTGCCGATGGCCAGCATGAAAAACTGCACCAGAACAAAACCGGCAAAGAAGGTGTAGGTCATGGCGGCGTGCTTGGTAAAGAGCTCGGGACCCGGGGTCAAACCCTGAATGATCAGGCCGCCCATGAGCACGGCGGTGACAGACTCGCCGGGGATACCCAGGGTCAGCATGGGGATCAGGGAGCCGCCGGTGACGGCGTTGTTGGCGGCCTCAGAACCGGCCACGCCTTCAATGGCGCCGTGACCAAATTCCTCCTTGGTCTTGGAAAACTGCTTTGCGCTGTTATAGCCCAAAAAGCAGGCGATGGACGCGCCGGCGCCGGGCAGAATGCCGATGATGTTGCCCATGATCCAGGAGCGGACGATGGTGGGACGGATCTTTTTCCGCTCGGCCCTGGTCAGGGTGATCTTGTCGGTGAATTTGGCCGCCTTGGCCCGGGCCTTGATCTCCTTCTCCGCCAGGATAAAGACCTGGGACATGGAGAACAGACCGATCAGGGCGCAGGTGGTGTTGATGCCCTCAGCCAGGAAGGCCTGGCCGAACATAAAGCGCTTGGTGCCGTCGATGGGGTCAAGGCCGATGGTGGAGATGATCAGACCCAGCGCGCCGGACATCAGGCCCTTGACGATGGACTTGCTGGAAACACCGGCGATGATGGTCAGACCGAAGATGCCCAGCCAGAACTTTTCGGCGGACATGAACTTCAGCGCCAGCTGGGCAAGCAGCGGGGCGAAGAAGTACAGGGAAATGCAGCTGAGAAGGCCGCCCCAGAAGGAGCTCCAGCAGGCGGTGGCCAGCGCTTTGCCGGCTTTGCCCTGAAGGGTCATCTGGTAGCCCTCAATGGCGGTGGCGGCGGAGGCAGGGGTGCCGGGGGTGTGGATCAGAATGGCGGAGATGGAGCCGCCGAAGATGGCGCCGCAGTAGATGGCGCCCAGAACGATCAGGCCGGTGTCTGCGGGCATGGAGAAGGTCAGCGGCAGCATCAGGGCCACGCCCATTGCCGCCGACAGGCCGGGCAGACAGCCGATGATAATGCCCAGCGCCACGCCGCCGGCCATGGCCAAAAGGTTCATCCACGTGAGGGCGCTGATAAAGCCCTGACCCATAAGCTGTAAAGTTTCAAGCATAAGTCAAGCCCTCCTTAAAAAAGCAGTCCGGTGGGCAGTCGCACACCGAGAAACTGAACGAAAGCAAGGTAAATGAGCAGGTTCATGGCCACCAGGGCAATGATGGAGTGGAGCACGGGAACCTTGAGATAGATAAAGGACGCGATCATGAAAATGGTGGTTGCGGTGAAGAAGCCCAGATATTTCACCATGAAGAAATAGGCGATGGTCAGTACCAGGGAAAGAATAAACTGCAGAGCCTTAAAACCGGCGAAGACCTTGTCGACGCCGCTCTCCACGCCGAACTTACGGGCGGCCAGGATCATCTGGATCAGATACAGCGTGGTCAGGCCGAAAAGCAGGGTGATGGTAAAGAGAGGGTAGGTTTTGCTGGTGTCGCTGAGCGTGGAGCTGTAGGCATAAAAGAAGGCACAGACGGCGTACATGAAGACCACAACGCCGATGTCTGTCTTTTTCATTTTCAAGGGATATCCCTCCTTAGCGAAAAGAATTGGGAAATGGGAAAAAAGGGGCAGGCTTGCCTGCCCCTTTTTTATTGTTTTGTGGGATTATTCGTACCAGAAGCCCTCAGCGAGACTTTCGGTAAACTCCTGCTGCTGCTGGATCAGAGCAGCGGTGTCGGCGGCGTTCTTGTAATCGGTGGCAAAGCTTGCAGCGGCTTCCAGATACTCGGGATCTTCCATGGTCAGACGGAAGGCCTCTTCATAGAAGGCGATGACTTCGTCAGAGACGCCGGCGGGAGCCACAACGCAGCGGGAGGAACCCAGCCACTGGTCATAGTAGCCCTTTTCACCCAGAGTGGGGACGTCGGGCATCTCGGCCAGACGCTCGGTGGAGAAAGCGGCCAGAGCGCGGACGTCGGTACGGCCGGCAATGTCGGCCACCTTGGCTACGCACCAGTCAGCCTCGCCGCCCAGCAGAGAGGTCAGCTCATCGGCGGTGTTGCCCTGGGGCAGGTCGGTGTACTTGAAGCCGGCGGAGTTGGCAAAGGCCTGTGCGCCGATGTGGTTGGAGGCCTGTGCGCCGTTGGTGGAAGCAACGGTGTTGTTCTCCTTGGCGTAAGCGACCAGATCGTCGATGGTGGCGAAGCGGTCGTCGTCAGCGCGGACCAGAACCAGAGAGGTCTCAGTGACGTGGTTGCAGATGGCGGCAAAGTCATCGGTGGTGTAGGTGCCAAGGCCCTTGACGATGGAGCTGTTGAAGTTGGGCAGGTTCATGAAGCCGATGGTCATGCCATCGGGCTCGGCTGCGGCGATCTGGGACCAGCCGATGGAGCCGGAGCCGCCGTCAACGTTCTCGATAACGATGGTCTGGCCAACGTACTTCTCGGCATACTGAGCCAGAATACGGGCGGTAACGTCGGTGCCGTTGCCGGCCTTGTAGGCGACGACCAGGGTTACGGGGCCGTCGGGAGCCCAGCCGGTGGCTTCGGGAGCGGCGCTCTCTTCTGCGGGAGCTTCTTCTGCGGGGGCTTCACTCTCTGCGGGAGCGGCGCTCTCGGCAGGGGCGGCAGTCTGTCCGCAGGCGCAAAGGGCAAATACCATGCACAGTGCGAGGATAAGGGCAAAAAGCTTTTTCATTTTCTCTCCTCCATTTTTTTAAATTACAGGAAGGTTATTCCCGTAAAATCTGGAAGCATTATATGCTGATATAAAATCTTTGTCAATATTCTATGAAATTTATTTTAATCTTCCCCGTTTCCCGACAAAAAACCAGGCAACATGTTTCCCGACAAAAAACCAGGCAACAGCCATTGATTTCGTGCAGCAAAAATGATACAATCATTAAATTAACAATTGAGGAAGAAACGGTTATTTCTATGTTTAACGGCTTTACGCAGCAGACCAGCAATTTTTTATGGGAGTTGTCCTTCAATAATGAGCGCCCCTGGTTTCTGGCGCACAAGGACGAGTTTGAAAAGGTCCTGAACCAGCCTTTCAAGGCCCTGGCGGCGGACACCCATGCAATCATGAGAGAAAAATACCCGGACATGGGGCTGCAGCTCCATGTGGCCCGGATCTACCGGGACGCCCGGCGGCTGTTTGGCCGGGGACCCTATAAGGACCATCTGTGGTTCTCCCTGAAAAGCGGGGAGATCCAGGGGGAGGGGCCCATGTTCTGGTTTGAGATCGGCGCCGCGGACTACAGCTACGGCATGGGCTTTTACGGCGCCAGCCCCAGCCAGATGGAGGCCTTTCGCCGCCTGGTGGACGCAAACCCCGCCCGCTTTGAACGGCTGGCCGCGGCGGTGGAGAATGGGGACTTCCGGGTCTATGGGGAGGAGTACAAGCGGCCCAAAGGCGACCGGGGCGAGATCATCAACCGCTGGTATAACCGGAAGCGCATAGGAATGGAGCGCTGTAAAGACTTCGGCGGGGAGCTTTTTGAAAGCAGCCTTCCCCGGACTCTGACCGACGCCTATTCGGCGCTTATGCCCATGTATGAATTTTTCCTTGAATTTTACCGGGCTGCCGCTGAAGAAAGCGAAAAACGGCTATAATTTTCGTGGTGGAATAAAATGAAGAAAAAGACCCTGATCGCGGCGGCCTCGGCGGCTGCCGTACTGACGGGGGAGCTGTACCGCTATGTTTTCTGCAGGAGCGGTTCCCCTTTGTTTAATCTGTTTTCCGATAACAAAAACCATGTGCGCGATTTCACCCTGTACAGGGACGGTGCGGCGGAACGGCTGCGCGCCGCGCCCCAGGAGCGGATAGGCCTCCGCTCAGACAGGGGGGAGGAGCTGTGCGGCTTTTATCTCCCCTGCGGGGAAAAGCCCTCGGGGAAGATCGCCTTTCTGATCCACGGCTACCGCTCGGACCACGCGGAAGCGGCGGGCATGTTCATGGACTACTATCACAGCCGGGGCTTTGACCTGTTCTGCTGCGACCACACCGCCTCCGGCGAAAGCGGCGGAAAGCTGATCGGCTATGACGTCTACGAGAGCCAGGACTGCCTGAAGTGGCTGTCGTATTTGACCGGGCGTTTCGGAGAAAATGTGCAGATCGTCCTGCACGGCTTTTCCATGGGCGGCGCCACCGTTCTGAAAATGAGCGACCGGGTGCCGGAAAACGTGCGCTTCATCGTGTCGGACAGTGGATTTATGAATGTGGGCAGCCTGCTGAACAAGCGGCTTCATTTTATGGCCCAGCCCCTGCGGGCGATCAACCGCCTGACGGCGGGCTACAGTTTGAAGGATACCGATGTGCGCCCCAATCTGGCCCGCTGCCATACGCCAGTCCTCTTTGTCCACGGCATGGAGGACCATACCGTGCCTGCCGATGTGGGCCAGACACTGTACAGCTTGTGTCCGGCGGAGAAGGATCATCTCTGGGTCCCGGAGGCCAGGCATGTGGAGAGCATGTATGTGGCCCCGGAGGAATACGCGGCCAAGCTGGACAGTTTCATCCAAAAATATGTAAAAAACTGACTGACGCACAGCGCTTCAGTCAGTTTTTTTCTCGTTATTCAATGCGGCAAGCACTGCCTCGGCACAGCGCATGCCGTCCACGGCGGCGGAGGAGATACCGCCGGCGTAGCCCGCGCCTTCGCCGCAGGGGTACAGTCCGGCGATAGCCGAAGAAAGGCCGGGGCCGCGCAGAATACGTACCGGGGAAGAGGAGCGGGTCTCCGGCGCGGTCAGTACGGCGTCGGGGGAATCAAAGCCTTTGAGCTTTTTCCCCAGCTCCGGCAGCGCCCGTTCCAGCACCTCTGTTATCCGTTCCGGCAATACCTGGCGCAGCTCGCCCCAGACCACGCCGGGGCGGTAGCTGGGCTTGACCGCTCCCGGCCCCGTACTGGGCCTGTGGGCCAGGAAATCCCCCGCAAGCTGGGCAGGAGCCCGATAATTGCCGCCGCCGTAGGCGTAGGCCGCCTGCTCGATCTGCCGCTGCCAGTGCATACCGGAGAGCACGCCGCCGTCCGGGAAGTCCTCCGTGTGAAGGGTGACCAGCAGGGCGGCGTTGGCGTTTTCCCCGTCCCGGGCGGAATAGCTCATGCCGTTGGTGCAGACCCCGCCCGCTTCCGAGGCGGCGGCGAACACCTCCCCGCCGGGGCACATGCAGAAGGTGTAGGCGCTTTTCCCGTCGGGCAGATGGACATTCAGGGAGTAATCCGCCGCCGGCAGCTCTCCCCGGGCCCTTCCGTACTGGGCAAGGTCGATGTCTGCCTGCCGGTGCTCAATGCGCACGCCCATGGAAAAGGGCTTTGGCTCCATGGGTACGCCCTGGGCGTGAAGGTGTTCAAAGGTGTCTCTCGCCGAGTGGCCGATGGCCAGAATCAGCTTGTCGCAGGGCAGGGTGTAAACGCCGTTTTTGTCCCGAATTTCCGCCCCGGTCAGCCGGCCTTCTTTTATAATAAGATGCTCCAGCCGGTTTTCAAAGCGCACTTCCCCGCCCAGAGAAATCACACTGCGGCGGATATTCTGCACCACGTCGATGAGAATGTCGGTGCCGATGTGGGGCTTGGCGTCATAGAGGATATTTTCCGGCGCGCCGTGGGCGGCAAACTGGGAGAGCATCCAGCCCATGCGCTTATCGTGGGTGCCGGTATTCAGCTTCCCGTCGGAAAAGGTGCCGGCTCCCCCCTCGCCGAACTGCACATTGCTCTCCGGGTCCAGCGCACCAAGCGAGCGGAGCCTGTCCACCGCCGCCTTGCGGCTGAGAGCGTCCTGCCCCCGCTCAATGACGATGGGCCGGGCGCCCGCTTTGGCCAGCACCAGCGCGGCGAACATCCCTGCCGGGCCAAAACCCACCACCACCGGGCGAAGGGCCGGCGGCTCCACCCGGGGAATATGGTACTCGATCTTCTCATACTTACTCACGTCAGGGCTTTTGGCCCTGGCGATGATTTTCTCTTCATCCCCGCGCACCGCCACGGCGCAGGCGCAGACATAATGGATGTCGTTCTTTTTCCGGGCGTCCAGGGAACGCTTGGTGAGATGAAGTTCGGAAATCTCGCTTTCTTTCAGCCGCAGCTTCTTCGCGGCCAGGCTTTTCAGCGTCTCCGCCGGCTCGCCGGGAAGGAGCTTTAAATTTCGCACAAGGATCATTTTCCCAGCCTCCCTGCCAGCCGTCCGCTGGCCCAGGCCCACTGGAGATTGTAGCCCCCGCAGTCGCCGTCCACGTCCAGCAGCTCGCCGCACACAAAGAGGCCGGGCATGAACCAGCTCTCCAGCGTTTCGGGATCAAAGCCTGTGGTCTTTATGCCCCCGGCGGTCACCTGGGCGCTGTCAAAACCCTCGGTACCCCGGAGGGTCAGGCGAAAGTCCTTGCAGGCGGCCGCTGCTCTTTGAAGCTCTGCGGTACTGAGGTTTTCCAGCGGCGCAGCCCCGTTCAGCCCGCTGTATTTGACCAGCATCCGGCCCAGCCGGTTGTGGAGCATACCGGTGAAAAGCTCGCCGCAGGGGAGGGTGGGAAAGCGCTCCCGGCGAAGGCGAAGCAGATCCTGCACATGGGCCTCCCCATAGTCACGGAGAAAGTCGATCCGCAGCTCCCCGCCGCCCTCGGCGGCTGCTCTGGACAGATCAAAAGCCGCCGGGCCGGAGACGCCGTTATCGGTAAACTGAAGCTCTCCCCGGCTTTCACAGACCATTTCCCCGCCCCGGTACAGGCCCATTTTCACCTCGGCCCGCACACCCTTCAGACTTCTGGGGTATTCCGGGTCGGTGATGAGCTGGACAAGGGCCGGGTACAGCTTTGTGCGCTTGTGTCCCAGGGGCTTTAAAAGTTCATAGCCGTCCATGACGCCGCCCAGCTTTGCCCCGGCCGCGCCGCCGCAGGCCACAATGAGCTTGTGGGCAAAGAGCTCGCCTCCGTCTGTGCGCACCAGATAGCCCCTGTCCCGGCGGCAGATCTCCCGGGCGGGACAGGCACTGCGCAGCTCCACCCCCGCCCGGTCCAGGGCAAAGCGCAGGACATCCACCACGCTGTTGGCGGAGTTGGAGAGGGGGTAGACCCGGCCGCCGTACTCTTCCACCGTGAGCAGGCCCAGGGAGCCGAAAAAGCCCAGGGCCGCTTCCGGCGGGAATTTTTCCAGAGCGGGCTTGACAAAATCCGGGTCGTCGCCGTGGTAATTTTCCGCCGTGGCGCCGGTGTTGGTCAGGTTGCAGCGGCCGTTTCCGGTGGCCAGCAGCTTCCGGCCCACCCGCTGCTGCCGCTCCAGCAGAATGACTTTGTTGTTTTTATCCTCGGCGGCGGTCAGGGCCGCCATCATCCCGGAGGCTCCGCCTCCGATCACGACTACTGTCTCCATAGTTTACCCCCGGTAAAGAATGTCGTGGGCCACCGGCGTGTAAAACAGGCGGCTGACTTCCTCCGGCTCCTTTGTTCTGTCCAGGATCCACATCATTTTGGCCAGGGCGGCCTCCGTGGTCATATCATAGGCCTCCAGCACGTTTGGATTGTCCTTCAGCCGGTGCCCCACGCTGTAAACCGACAGGTCCGAGCCTTCATTCTGCACCTGCGTGGTGGCGACGATGAATTTACCCTTGTCTGTATAACGGCGCACAGTGTCAAAAAGCTGGTCGTCGCTGTAGGAGGGCAGACCGCCCACGCCAAAGCACTCGATGATCAGGGCGTCCTTCCGCTCCAGCATAAATTCCAGCAGCTCAAAATCCGTGCCGGGGATCATCTTGACCAGCCCCACCTGGGAATCCAGCCGGGTGAAAAATTCCGGCCGCTCTGCATAGGTTCCCTCAATATAGGGCATGAGCAGGTGGTCGTGGAGGATGCCCACATCCGGGTAGTTGATGCTGGAAAAGGCGGCGAAGCTCTTGGAACAGGTCTTTCTGGCCCGGGTGCCCAGAATGACCCTGCCGCTGAACACGATGTTCACCCCGTGCAGCTCCTCCGAGCAGGCGCAGACAAAAGCGTCCATTAAATTCAGCTTTGAATCCGTGGAATCGTAGTTTATGGGTTTTTGCGCCCCGGTGAGCATGATGGGCTTTCTGGCCCCCTGCACCAGATAGGACAGGGCCGCGGCGGTATAGGCCATGGTATCGGTGCCGTGGCTGATGACAAAGCCGTCGTAGCGCTCGTAATTTTCCTCCAGGCTCCGGGCGATGGCGCACCAGTGGGCCGGGGTGATATTGGTGCTGTCGATGCTGAAAAGGGAGAGGCAGTCCACCCGGCAGAGGTCGGAGATGGCCGGGACATAGCGCAGAAGCTGCGCCGGGGTCAGCTCCGGGGCCAGACCCTCGGGGGTCATCTCCGAGGCGATGGTGCCCCCGGTGCCGATCATAAGAATATTTTTCATGTTGCACCTCACTGTTCTGTTCAGATTATATCAACTTGCCCCGGTTTATGCAATCGGGTCTTTCGGCCCGGGGCCGCCTTGACAAAAAATTCCGGTAAAGGTAAACTTGAACCGGCGTCAGGCGTACAACGGCGGATAGTTCATATTTATTTGACACAGATACGCCGTTTTGTGTATAATATATAAGATTATGTCATTTATTGCTTTTCCGTCAGCGGAGGATCCCTGTATGCAACACCATATGAAAAAGCTGATTGCGGCCCTGTTTGTTCTCCTGCTTGCCGCTTTGTGCGCCTGCCAGGCCCAAATACAGGAGACAGGGGCGATCCGGTTCAGCGAACTGATGGCCGGAGGCGGCCCGGTTTACTCGCCGGAGGGGGAGAACTGCGGCTGGATCGAGCTGCATAACAGCACCGGTGAGGAGATTTCTCTGGCGGACTGGCGGCTCTCCGGCGATGGGGAGGAATACCCTTTCCCCGCGGACGCGGCTGTGCCTGCGGGAGGCTATTATGTGCTCTGGCTTTCCGAGGGCACGGACTTTTCCCTTCCCGAATCCGGGGAGGTGACGCTCTCCCTGCTTGACGCCGATGAGCAGCTTTCGGACAGTCTTGCCCTCAGCGCCCTTTCCGCTGACAGCGCATACATACGCACAGACAAAGGGCTTTCCCCGGCGGAGGCCCCCAGCCCGGGCTATGAAAACAGCGCCTCCGGACAGGAGGCTTTTCTTGCGGAGATCAGCCGGGACGCGGACGCTCTGCGCATCTCCGAGGTCATGGCCAAAAACCGCAGCGTGCTGAAAGACGCTTACGGCAGCTTCTCCGACTGGATCGAGCTGGAAAACATCTCCGACCATGACGTTGATCTGGCCGGATGGCATATCTCCGATAAAGAGGACCGTCTGGGCTGGGAATTTCCCGCTGTAACGCTGCCCGCAGGCGGGCGGCTGCTGCTCTTTGCCTCCGGACGGGACAGCCGGGAGGGCGAGCTGCACACCGACTTTTCCCTCTCCCAGGATGAGACCGTCTGCCTGACCAACCGCCGGGGCTATACGGCGGATAAATTTGTCTGCGGCACCGGCGAAGCGGATCTGGCCCTGGCCCTGAACGGAGAGGGACAGGCTGAAGAGACCCTGTACCCCAGCCCGGGCTATGAAAACAGCCGGGCGGGCTACGACGCCTGGCAGGAGAGCCTTGCGGTGGAGGGACCCCTGGTCATCAACGAGGTGATGGTGGCCAATTTCCTGAGCAGCTATCTCAACGTCACGGGGAACCGGGACTGGGTGGAGATCAAAAATGTTTCCGCTGAGACCGTAAATCTTTCCAACTATTATCTGTCTGACAGCGACGACGATTATCTGCTGTGGCAGCTTCCGGACAGAGAGCTGGCCCCGGGCGCGGTTTTTCTCGTCATCTGCGACAGCGACGGCCCCCAGCGGGGGGACCGTTACCCCTGCGCCCCCTTCTCGCTGAATTCCACCGCGGAACAGCTCTTCCTCTCCGACAGCAGCCATGTGGTGGACAGCGCCTATCTGCGGGACATCCCCTGTGAATGCAGCTTCGGCCGCATGGATGGGGAAAACGGCTTCTTCTATTTCACAAGCCCCACGCCGGGCTATAACAACGGAACCGGAAGCCGCCGGGTCTCGGCGGAGCCTGCGGCCCTCACGCCGGACGGGACCTATGACGATGTGGAGGCCCTGACGGTGGAGCTCTCCGCGGAGGGGGAGATCTATTATACCACCGACGGCCAGGTACCGACGACCGCCAGCACGCCCTACAGCGGCCCCATCACCGTTGACAAAACCACCATCATACGGGCCATCTCCGTGGAGGAGGGGGGGATCCCCAGCCGGGTCCTGACCCTGAGCTATTTCCTCAATGAGGGACACAGCCTGCCGGTGATCAGCCTGGTGCTGGATGATCTGGAACAGTTCAACAGCGTCTATTCCTCCGGGACAAAGCATTGGGAAATGCCCGGAAGCGTTTCCCTCTACGAGGAAGACGGCTCCTTTACCATCGGCTGCGGCGTGACCATGAGCGGCATGACCAGTCTGGTTTTGCCCAAGAAGAACATGAGCCTGAAATTCCGGGGCGCCTATGGGGACGCCTGGCTGGATTATGACCTGTTCGACGGCGGCGTTGCCGAATTTACCGACCTGACCGTCCGGGCCGGGCAGGATTATTACAGCGCCATTATCCGAAACGAGCTGTGCCAGAACCTGTGCCTGCAGACCACCGACAGCGTGGTGACCCAGCGCAGCAAATACTGCGTGCTGTACATCAACGGACAGTACTGGGGCCTTTATGCCCTGAAGGAGAAGGTGAACCGCCAGCTCTACGCCTCCCAGGCCGGCGTCAGCAAGGACAGCGTCACCATGATCGACGGGCCTGCCGGCTATGATACCGATTTTTACCGGGACGTGTACCAGTATGTCACCACCCATGATATGTCGCTGCCGGAGAACTATGAGCACTTCTGCTCCGTGATGGACGTGGACAGCCTGATCGACTGGCTGATTATGGAGGGCTACTGCGCCAACGGCGACATCCTCAAGGGCAACGTGCGCTACTGCCGTTCCACGGAAAACGGCGGGCTCTGGAAAGTGGTGTTCTATGATCTGGATGCCACCCTGCTGCGGACCTTCAATAACTTCTATAACCTGCTGTATTCCCCCCAGGCCTATATGCAGCAGATCTCCCAGATCCTCATGCCGCTGATGGAAAACCAGGCCTTTACGGAGCGGCTGCTCACCCGCTTTGCCGCGGCGATCGAAGGGCCGCTGTCCAATGAGAATGTGCTTGCGGAGATCGACAGGCTTGTGGCGCTGATCCAGCCGGAGACTGAGCGGGACGCGGCGCGCTGGCACACCAGCCTTGAACGCTGGGAGAGAAATGTGGAGTATCTGAAAAACTTTATCGGCGGAAATGACTACGCGCAGTTCAACATCAACACCATCTGCGAAATCCTTGACCTGGATGATGCGCAGAGGGAGACCTGGTTCGGCGAAAAATGACCGGAAGGATTCCGCAATTTGCCGTTGAAAAACTTTGCATACTGAGGTATCATAGGTTTTACGGTAAAATCGGGGAGAGATTGCCATGGGCGAGACTAAACTCACCTTTAAACGCTACGAAAAAAAATATCTTCTGTCCCCTGAGCGATATGCCGCGCTCAGGCAGCAGCTGGACGAGCATATCGTGCCGGACGTCTACTTTAAGAGTACCGTTTGCAGCATCTATTACGACAGCGACGATTATCAGCTGATCCGACACTCCATCGAGGGCCCGGTGTACAAGGAAAAACTGCGGGTGCGCAGCTACAATGTGCCGGGACCCAACGACACTGTGTTTGTGGAGCTGAAGAAAAAATACAAGGGCATCGTCTATAAGCGCCGGGTGACCATGAGCGCGGTCCAGGCGGCGGATTATCTGTCGGGAAAATGCCCTCCGCCGGAGGTCAGCCAGATCACCCGGGAGATCGACTGGTTCCTGCATGAGAACCGGCCTGCGCCCAAGGTGTTCATCGCCTGTGACCGGGCCGCCTATGTGGCCAGGGACAACCCGGAGCTACGCATAACCTTCGACCACGATATCCGCTGGCGGGAGACGGAGCTGGACCTCTGCGCCGGCAGCCACGGGGAGCCGGTCATTGAGCCGGGCCAGGTGCTGATGGAGATCAAGATCCCCGGCGCCGCGCCTTTGTGGCTGGCCCATATGCTCAGCGAGCTGTCCCTCTTCCCCACCGGCTTTTCAAAATACGGAACCTGCTATAAAACCGCCCTGCTGGAAAAATATTTTAACGGAGTGATTTCCTGTGTTTAACAGTGTTATACCCAACGCAATGACCCTTTCCGCTTTCCTGATGTGCATCTTCGCCGCGCTTGTTCTGGGCGTGCTGACCGCGCTGGTCTTCTCCTTCAGAAACAAGCACAGCGGCTCTCTCATCCTGGCCCTGGCCGTTCTGCCCCCCATCGTGACCATGGTGATCATGATGGTCAACGGCAATATCGGCGCCGGTCTTGCCGTGGCGGGCACCTTTTCCCTGGTCCGCTTCCGCAGCGCACCGGGCACGGCCAGAGAGATCTGCGGTCTGTTCATGTCCACGGCCATCGGCATCACCTGCGGCATGGGCTTCATCGGCATCGCGGCGGTATTTTTTCTGGTCATGGCCGTTTTCCTTGTGCTCCTCAGCCTCTTCCGCTTCGGCGAGACCGCGGCCTCCAGCCGCCAGCTGAAGATAACCATCCCGGAGAACCTGGATTACGACGGGCTGTTTGACGATATTTTTGAAAAGTACACCAGCCGGCACGAGCTGGTAAGAGTCAAGACCACCAACATGGGCACACTCTACGAGCTTACCTATACCATCAATCTGAAAACACCTGAGGTCAGCAAGCAGTTTATCGACGATATCCGCTGCCGCAACGGAAACCTGAACATCATCTGCGGCAGGGAATCAAACAAAGACGCGATCTGACAGAAAAAAGGAGAAAGCGATGAAAAAAATCCTTGTTTGCCTCCTTGCGGCACTTCTGGCCCTCTCCTGCTTCACGGCCTGTTCCGACACGGTCATCGGCGCATCCAATGACGGCAGTACCGGCGCCGGCGGCGCGGAAGAGGCCATCACCTTAAACGGCGACAGCGCCAAATACGCAGGCGGCGGCGTCTCCATCAACGGCAGCACCGTCACCATCTCCGCCCCCGGCGAATATACCGTCACAGGAAAGCTGGATAACGGCCGCATCATCGTCGACACCGGCGACAACCCCAGCAATGTCACCCTGACTCTGGATGGGGTGGATATCACCTGCCTTACCGACTCGGCCATCTATGTGGCCCAGGCCAAGAACGTGGACATCATTCTGGCCCCGGGCAGCACCAACAAGATCACCTCCGGCACGGAGGCGGACCTGGAAAAGGCCGACGGGACGGCCAGCGGCGCGGCCATCTTTGCCGAGGACGATCTGGACATCAAGGGTGAGGGTACCCTGCAGGTCTGCGGCTATATCAATAACGGCATCACCTGCAAGGACGACCTGGACATCAAGGGCGGTACCATCACCGTCCTGGCCGCCAACAACGGCGTCCGCGGCTCCGAATCCGTCAGCATCACCGGTGGAAACCTGGCCATCACTTCCGGCAATGACGGAATAAAATCCACGGTTGCCGATAAAGCCGAGAAAGGCTTTGTTGAGATCAGCGGCGGTACCATCGCCATTGCTTCGGCGGGCGACGGCATCTCAGCGGAAACTTGGCTGGATATCAGCGGAGGCGACATTGCGGTCACCACCACCGGCGACCCGGCGGCGGTCAGTTCCAAGGGCATCAAGGCCAACACCGGCTTTACCATCTCCGGCGGCAGCATCAATGTGACTTCCACGGACCATGCCCTGAAATCCGCTGTGGGCATGAGCATCACCGGCGGCAGCTTCACCCTCAGCTCCACTGACGGCAAGGGCATCTCTGCGGAGGAGGATATTGTCATCAGCGGCGGCGACTTCAATGTGATTGCCGTTGACGACGGCATCGAATCCGCCACCGCCGTCACCATTGAGGGCGGCAGCTTCAGCGTGGTGGCAGGAAACGACGGCCTGAAAGCGGGCGAGAAGGGCACCGGCTTTGAAGAGAAGGTAGGCGCCGTGACCATAAACGGCGGCAGCCTGAACATCAGCGCCTGTGCAGACCCCATCGACGCCAAAGCGCAGCTGCTGGTCAACGGCGGCAGCGTACTGGCCTGCGGCACCTCCAAGAGCATCAAAAATTTCAGCGCCGGCAGCGCCCAGACCTTTGCCGCGTGCAGCATCAGCGGCAGCAGCAACGACACCCTGACGGTCACGGCGGCGGACGGCACGGAGCTTGCCTCCATGGCGGCGCACTACAGCTTCAATACCGTCCTGTTCTCCTCCCCCGAGCTGCTCTCCGGCAGTGAAGTTACCGTCAGCGCGGGGACGGCCAGTGTTAATGTAACGGCCTGAAAACCTGATATATAAGCGAACACCCGGCGGAAGTCTCCTTCCGCCGGGTTCAGAGATTGGAGCAAAAGATGGAAAAACACGATACCCATAAGTCTGAACACTGCGAGCAGAAGCAGAGCAGCCACGCAGTCCGCAGCGACAAACGCAGAAATGTGCTGATCTTCGGCTGCATTGCGGCGGTCCTGGTCATTGCCGTCGCGGCGTTCTGGCTTTTTTCCAACTACATCTTTGTCTGCGGCGGTTTTCACCCCAAGGGAGAGGACATTGACCTGAGAGGCAAGACCATCAGTGTGGAGCAGTACCGGAACGCGGCGGCGGAGTACCCTGAGCTGCACATCTACTGGGACATTCCCATCGGCGGACAGCGCTATGACTGCACAGCAAAAAGCATCGCCGTAGGCGATTTCACCATGGAGGAGATCCCGAACTTCGCCCTCTTTGACGATCTGCAAGCGGTGGACGGCAGCGCGGCCTCCTGCTATGACGCCCTGATGGCGCTGAGAGAGGCACTGCCCCAGACGGAGGTCAGCTGGGTGGTGCGTATCGGCGCGGATGAATTTCCCGATGATGCAGAGGACATCGTTATTGATGTGCCCACTTCCTACACCCAGCTCAGCGAGCTGCTCCCCTATCTCCCCGCCCTGGAGCGTGTGGACCTGAGAAACGCGGAGCTGGAGGGCGATGACGCGGCGGAGCAGCTGGCGGCGGACTTCCCCGATGTGGAATTTGTGCGCTATGTGACCGTCTGCGGCCAGCGTATTGCCAACGATGTGAAAGAGATCTCCCTGCCCGGCGCGAGCAGCGCGCAGCTTGCGGAGCTGGGCGCGGCGGGGGATAAGTTCCTGGCGGTGGAGAAGATCGACCTGGGCGATGATCTGTATGACGCGGATGATATCATTGCCCTGCGCCAGGCCTTCAACGATGCAGCGGTGCTGTGCCGGCTGAACTTCTATGGGGTGGAGACCGCCTCAGACGCCGAGGAGCTGGACCTGAGCGGGATCGAGATCAGCGACACCTCCGATGTGGATAAGGCCGTTGCGTCCATGTGCAATCTGCAAAAGATCATCATGTCCGACTGCGGCATCCCCGATGAAGAGATGGACGCGCTGAACAAAAAGTTTGACGATGTGCGCGTGGTCTGGACGGTGTATGTCAAGGGCTTTGGCTGCCGTACCGACGCGGACAATTTCTGCATCTCCCGCATTACCAGCCATTACGGCGATATCACCAACGAGATGGTGGAGCCGCTGAAATACTGCACCGATATGGTGACGCTGGACCTGGGCCACATGTATTTTGACGACATCTCCTTTGTGGAGAATATGCCCCACTTGAAATATTTCATCATCGGCGACACCCACACCGCGGACCTGAGCCCCCTGCAAAACTGCTATGAGCTGTTCTATCTGGAGATGTTCATCACCCGGGTAACGGATCTGACCCCACTGCTGGACAAGACCTCCTTAAAGCACCTGAATATCAGCTATGTGGAGCTGGACGACTATACCCAGCTTTTCCAGATGACCTGGCTGGAGCGGCTCTGGTATGTCAAATCTTCTTTGAGCCTTGAGGAACAGCAGACCCTGAGAGACGCCCTGCCCAATACCGAAATTTCCTTCTACTCGGTAGACGACTCTTCCGTTGACCGGGGCTGGCGCTTCAATTACAGCTACTTCGATATGCGCGATAACCTGGGCATGTTCTATGCCGTGTAAAAGAACAATATTGAAAACAGCCGTGAATTTTCACGGCTGTTTTTTCATTTTGGGGTCTTCTCAAAAACGGTCAATACGATATAATTGAAATTGACCGGAGCGGTTAAAGGAGGTACAGCAATGAACGAGAAGTTCTTTTCCCTCCCGGAGGAGAAGCAGCAGGCCATTATCAACGCCGGGTATCGGGTGTTTTCCCAGAATTCCTACAAGAAAAGCCCCATGAGCGAGATTGCGGACGCTGCGGGCATCAGCAAATCGCTGCTGTTTTACTATTTCCACAACAAAAAGGAACTGTATCTGTTTTTGTGGGAGACCTGCGCGGAGATGACGATCCGGGAGCTGACAGAGAGCGGCTGCTATGAGCAGTGTGACCTGTTTGAATCCATGTTCCGGGGACTGAAAGCCAAGGTGCGCATCATGCGCCGGCATCCGGATATCGGGCCCTTTGTGATCAAGGCCTTTTATGAGAAGGACCCGGAGGTCTGTGAGGAGATACAGAAAAGCATAGCTCATTATGCCGCGTTCCGGGAAAATATAAAGCATTTGAATTTCGACCCGGAGCAGTTTATCCCCGGAATTGATCCGAAGATGATGTATCTGGACATGTACTGGGCCTCCGAGGGCTACCTCTGGGAAAAGCTTCAGGGGGATAACCTGGATGTGGACGAGATGGAGCGGGATTTTCTCGCGCTCCTTGAATTCTGGAAGAAAATTTATTTGAGAAAAGAGGGATAAATATGGATGCCATAAAAACCACGGGCCTGACCAAATATTACGGCAAGGCCAGAGGCATCATCGACCTGAACCTGTGCGTCCCGGAGGGGGAGTTCTTCGGCTTTATCGGCCCCAACGGTGCGGGAAAATCCACCACCATCCGCACCCTGCTGGGCCAGATCAGCCCCAGCGGCGGCAGCGGAGAAATCTTCGGGATGGACATGGTGAAGGACCGGCGGAAAATTCTGGACTGCGTGGGCTACCTGCCCTCCGAAGCGGTATTCTACCAGGATATGCGGGTGCGGGACGTGCTGAAGCTCTCCGCCGGACTGCGGAAAAAGGACTGCCGGGAGGAGGCGGCCCGGCTCTGTGAGCGGCTGGAGCTGGACACCAGCCGGAAAGTGGAGGAGCTGTCCTTCGGCAACCGGAAAAAGGTGGCCATCGTCTGTGCGCTCCAGCACCGGCCCCGGCTGCTGGTTCTGGACGAGCCCACCAGCGGACTTGACCCGCTGATGCAGCGGGAGTTTTTCTCCATCCTGCGGGAGCGGAATCAGGAGGGCGCCACCGTCTTTCTCTCCTCCCATGTGCTTTCGGAGATCCAGCGCAACTGCCGCCGGGCGGCCATTATCCGGGAGGGGCGGCTCATCGCCTGCGACAGCGTGGAAGCTCTGTCCAAAACCAACGCAAAGCGCGTCACGGTCCATGGGGAGCTGGACATCGAAAAACTCCCCGGCGTCCGGGACATTCAGCCCCTGGACGGGGGAGCAAGCTTTCTGTTCGGCGGGGATATCAACGCCCTTGTGAATAAGCTTGCCGCCTGCCGTCTGACGGACCTGTCTGTGGCGGAGCCGGATCTGGAGGAGATCTTCCTCCATTACTACACCGAAGGAGGCGAGACGAAATGACCTTACTGAAGCATGAACTGAAGCAGGGATTCAAGACCCTGGGCATATGGACCGCGTCCATCGGTTTTCTGATTGCCATCTGCCTGTTCCTTTTCCCGGAGATGAAAGGGGAAATGGACAATGTGAGCGACATGTTTTCCTCCATGGGCAGCTTTACGGCGGCTTTCGGCATGGACCGGCTGAATTTCGGCACCCTCATCGGCTTCTACGCGGTGGAGTGCGGCAACATTCTGGGGCTGGGCGGCGCGTTTTTTGCCTCCCTCATCGCCGTGTCCGCCCTGGCCAAGGAGGAGAAGGAGCGGACGGCGGAATTTTTGCTGTCCCACCCGGTCAGCCGCGTCAGCGTCATCAGCAGCAAGCTGGCCGCGCTGGTGGTCCAGATCGTCGTCATGAACGTGGTGATCTTTGCCCTTTCCGCCGCCTGCATCGCCGTCATCGGCGAGGAGCCGGCCTGGAAGGAGATCTGCCTGCTGCATCTGGCCTACTTCCTTTTGCAGCTGGAGCTGGCGGGGGTCTGCTTTGGCCTCTCGGCCTTCCTGCGCCGGGGCAGCCTGGGCATCGGTCTGGGCATCGCCGCGATGATGTATTTTCTGAATATCATCGCCAATATCTCCGAAAAGGCGGAATTTTTGAAAGTCATCACGCCCTTTGGCTACGCGGAGGGAGCGGACATCGTCTCCAACGGCAGCCTTGACGGAAAGCTGGTCCTGATCGGTATGGCCTTTGCTCTGATCGGCGTGGCCGCCGCCTATTTCTGGTACAGCAGGAAGGATATACACTGAGCTTTACCCGGCACCCTTCTGCATCTGCTGCCGGAGACGCCGTCTCCGGCGGTTGATGTAGCGCTCCAGATCGCCGCCGCGGATAAACTCCGCCAGCACGATCTGGTCAAACACCGGCACGGTGCAGGAATAAAAGCCCAGCTTCTTTTCATACTCCGGCAGAAGCCCCTCGGGCAGCACCATATAGCCCGTCCTCATGGAGGGGGCCAGGGTCTTGGAAAAGGTGTTCATGTATATGGTCCGCTCCGGGGCCAGGGAGAACACCGTGTCCACCTGCTTTGCGGAGACAAAAAGCTCGGAGGCGTAATCGTCCTCCACAATATAGGCGTCCCGGTCCCCGGCCCAGGCGGCGTATTCATGGCGCTTGGCAGCGGTGGTGGTTACGCCGCTGGGGAAGCTCTGATAGGGCGTCACATGCAAAACCCCGGCTTTGCAGTTCACGAGGGCGGCAGTTTCTATGCCGTCCTCGCCCATTTTCAGCCCGGCGCAGACCGCGCCGTTGGCCTCATAGACCCGGCGGATCCGGTCGTAGCAGGGGTCTTCCAGCCCGTAGACCGGCTCCCGGCCCAGAAGCTGCACCACCAAGCCGTATAGATACTCCGCGCCGGAGCCCACGATCACCTGTTCCGGCCGGACCCGGATGCCCCGGCTGCGGGCCAGGTAGTCCCCGATGGCCTGCCGCAGCTCCATGCAGCCGCTGTTGGGGGACTTGACCAGGATGCGCTCCCCATAGTCGGAGAGCACCCGGCGCATCAGCTTGCTCAGGGTGGAAAAGGGGAAGTCCTCCGGCACGGAGACCGGGGCGCTCATGTCCTTTACCGCCGCTTTGGGCAGGGGCTGGACGGGGGCGGAGCCGCCGAAGGAGGCGTAGTATCCGCTTCTGGGCCTGGGATAGACATAGCCCTCGTCCGCTAAAAGGGCCAGAGCGTGCTCCACGGTGATCACGCTGATCCCCAGCTCGGCGGCCAGAAGGCGTTTTGAGGGCAGCTTCGCGCCCGAGGGCAGGCTGCCGTCCACAATGTCCTGGCGCAGCTGCTGGTAAAGCTGTAAATAGGCGGGCTGGCCCGCGGTTTTGTCAATGGAATATTTCATATCTGGTCTTATCTTCTTTTCTTAAACTGGTGATATCAACAGGTCCACATTTGCATTATAATAAATTCTCCCAATATGTCAAGGAGGTCCCGGATATGAGCAAATCCCGCCTGAGCGCCAAAAAACTGGCCCTGACCGCCGTTTTGATGGCCATGAATATTATTATGAGCATGAGCATTTTCAGCATACCCGTCCCCGGCGGCCACATGTATTTAAACGACCTGATCATCTGCACCGCCGCCATTCTGCTTGACCCCTTCTGCGCCTTTATGGTAGGCGGCGTGGGGGCTTTCATCGGCGACATGCTGTTTTATCCCGCGCCCATGTTTGTCTCTTTGGTGTCCCATGGCCTGCAGGCCGTGGTCATCTCCCTCTGCACCCGCCGTCTGATCAAGGATAAGCCCGCGCCCTCCTCCGTCATCGGCGCGGTTTTCGGCCTGATTGTCTCCGTGGTGGGCTATACTCTGGGCCGCGCCTTTGTGTACAGCACCCCGGAATACGCCATTTTGAAGCTGCCCTTCCAGATTATGCAGACCACTGTGGGCTCCGCTCTGGCGCTGCTGCTCTGCTGGAAATGCGGCCTGGTAAAGATTTTTGAAAAGCAGTTTAACAAGATTTAAAGAAGATATCGCCCTGCCAAGGCGCGGTGTTCATAAGACAGTCACAGTAGTTTTGCACTGCTGTGGCTGTTCTTGTATATTGTCCTGTTATGTGATAATATGGACCCGAACAGACCTATAAATCGGAAGTTATCGCGCACTTGGCTCTCCCTTTGGGAGAGCTGTCGGCGCAGCCGACTGAGAGGGGGCCCCCCCGCCCCCTATGGGGGCACCTCTCCCAAGGGGAGAGGCAAGAGAGGCTTTGCTGCCAGTACGTCAACTTCCAGTTTGTCGAACAGATAAGGGCGCACTTCTATACACCGTTTGGTGTAGTGCGTTACGCGCGGAACTTGGCTCCCCCTTTGGGGGAGCTGTCGGCGCAGCCGACTGAGAGGGAAAAACATGACCATACCAAAGGACAACAGCCAACTGGAAAACGCCCGGCGGTTACGCAGGGAGATGACACCCCACGAACGAAAGCTCTGGTATCTTTTCCTCCGCAAATATCCGGTGAAGATTTATAAACAGCGAATCATCGGGAGATATATCGTAGACTTTTATTGTGCTTCTGCCAAGTTAGTTATTGAATTGGATGGTTCTCAACACTATGAGCCTCAGGGGACGGTCTATGATTCTGCGCGTTCCGCATTTTTGACAGCGCTTGGATTGGAGGTCCTGCGTTTTTCCAACCGAGATGTCGACAGGGATTTTCGCGGCGTGTGCACACAAATTGATATTACCATTCAAAAGCGCCTGCAAGGCCCTCTCAGTCACCTTCGGTGACAGCTCCCCCGTAGGGGGAGCCAAGGAGGCGGTCTGCAGCTGCGCCGCATGTCATAATAGCATAAGAAACGGAGCGCATCCGCACCGATACGCTCCGTTAACTGTCTTACGAGCACCCTGCCAACGGCAGGGCGTTTTCTTATCTCACCAGCACCGGCTGGAGCTGGCGACCGGCCATGGCGGCCTCCAGCGCGTCGTAAAGCAGGGAGAAGTCTGCCTGCAAAGAGTTGGGCTTTTTCATTGGATCGTCCTGCCCGAAGGGCACGAAGTAGACGCTTTTCCGGTTCAAAAGCCTTGCGATGTTCTCCGCCGAGCCGGAGAGCCCGTCGTTGGTGGACAGGGCGATCACTAAGGGCCGGCTGTTTCGCAGGTGGGCCTTTGCCGCCATGGTGACGGCGGAATCGGTTATGCCGTGGGCAAGCTTTGCCAGGGTGTTTCCCGTGCAGGGCGCGATCAGCAGCGCGTCCATGGGCTGGGCCGGGCCCAGGGGCTCCGCCTCTGCGATGGTGGTGACCACCTTTTTCCCCGTGAGCAGCATCAGCTTTTTGATGTGCTCCGTGGCCGTGCCGAAGCGGCTGTCGGTCTCGGCGGCGGTGTCGCTCATGATGGGCACCAGCTCGTAGTGCTCCGCCAGCCGCTCCGCCGCGGCAAAGAGCTTTTCGTATGTACAATAGGACCCGCAGAGCGCAAGGCCCACCCGCTTTTTTTCCATGCTCATTCCTCCTGTTCCCTGATGATCTGAACTACTTCGTCCCGGATCAGCTCCGCCGCCGAATAGGGGGCGGTCTTTCCGGGCAGCCCCGGCGCGGCAAGGACCCTGACCCCGATGTTCTCCGCCAGAGTCCGGTCAAAGCCGCCAGGCGGGGAGGCCAGCTCCAGCAGCAGCGCCCCCTCGGCCATGCAGCACAGCATGGGGTCGGTGAGCACCCGGGCGGGGACGGTGTTGATCACAAAGTCAAAGCCGTCCAGCAGCCCTTCCAGCTGGCTGTAGTCCAGGGCCCGGCAGCCCATGGCCCGGGCCAGCGCCCGGTCCCCGGGGCTCCGCGCCGCCACGGAAACCCTTGCGCCCATGGCCCGCAGCCGCAGAGCCAGGATACGGCCGATCCGTCCCCAGCCGCAGACAAGGGCATGGCTGCCCAATATGCTGCGCTCACTGTTTTCCATCAGCAGGCCCACGGCCCCCTCCGCCGTCAAAGCCGCGTTTCCCACCGTAAAGGCCTGCCGTTGCAAAATATCCTCCGGGTGCAGCCCGGCGGCGATCATCTCCAGTCGGCTCTTTTCGCTGAGTTTCCCGCCGCAGACGATCTGCCCCGGCCAGAGCGCTGCAATCAGTTCGTCCATCCGGCAGGGGCTTGCGGCATAGGGGGCGTTGAGAAAGCCGCCCTTCTCCGCAGGCACCGGCAATATTACGCAGTCCGCGCCGTAAACGCAGCCCTGCAGGCAGCCCGCTTTTGGTATCTCTCCGGGCAGCTCCGCCTTTTCCAGGGCGAAGCTCTGTACCCGGTGTCCGTCCCGCGCCAGCATGGAGCAGAGCAGGACGGCTCTTCTGTCTCCGCCGATCACGGCAAATTTCACCCGCATCACCTCCGCAAACCATAGTATTCTGTTGCACCCGGGGCTGTGACTGTGGTAAAATAACATGAATTATACACAAGGCGGTGCATCTATGAGCAGAGCAGACGAAATATTCATCCAAAATTGCAGAGATATTCTTGATAACGGCGTGTGGGACACCGACCAGCAGGTCCGCCCCCATTGGGAGGACGGCGAGAGCGCCCACACGGTGAAAAAATTCGGTATCGTAAACCGCTATGACTTGTCCGAGGAGTTTCCCATCCTCACCATCCGCCGCACCTTCTGGAAGTCTGCCATCGACGAGCTGCTGTGGATCTGGCAGGCCAAGAGCAACAACGTAAACGAGCTTCGCACCCGGGTCTGGGACGCCTGGGCCGATGAAACCGGCTCCATCGGCAAGGCCTACGGCTATCAGCTGGGCGTGAAGCACCACTACCCGGAGGGGGACATGGACCAGGTGGACAAGGTGCTCTGGGACCTGAAGTACAATCCCGCCTCCCGCCGGATCATGACCAATATCTACACCTTTGCCGACCTGTCGGAGATGGCCCTCTACCCCTGCGCCTACTCCATGACCTTCAACGTCAGCGGCAACAGGCTCAACGCCATTCTGAACCAGCGGTCTCAGGACATGCTGGCGGCGAACAACTGGAACGTGGTGCAGTACGCGGTGCTGACCATGATGATGGCCCAGGTCTCCGGCCTGGTGCCCGGTGAGCTTGTCCACGTCATTGCCGACGCCCATATCTACGACCGCCATGTGCCGGTGATCGAAGAGCTGATCAAAAACGAGCCGAAGCCGGCCCCCAAATTCATCATCGACCCCACCGTGGACGACTTCTACAAATTCACCAGGGACAGCTTCAGTGTGGAAAACTATGAATATACGGAGTTCACCGGCAAGATCCCGGTGGCGATATAAGGAGGGGCCATGGACGCGATCGTTGCAGTCTATTCCGACTGGGGCATCGGCGACGGCGGCACCCAGCCGGTGGTTCTGAAAGCGGACCGGGTGCATTTTCGCCAGGTGACCGACGGAAACGCCGTTATCGTGGGGCGAAAGACCCTCTCCGACTTCCCCGGCGGCCGCCCCCTGAAAAACCGCTACAATATTGTGGTGACCCGGCAGGATATCCAGATCGAGGGGGCCCAGGTGGTCCACAGCACCGAAGAGGCCCTGGCCGCAGCAGCGGAGCATCCCCGCTGTCTGGTCATCGGCGGAGCCAGTGTGTACAAGCAGTTCTATCCCCACTATGACCGCGTGTTTCTCACAAAAATTGATTTAACTCCCCACTCGGACAGCTTTTTCCCCAACCTGGACGCGGACCCGGCCTGGGTCTGCACCGACGAAGGGGAGTGGCAGGAGGAGAACGGTCTGCGCTACTGCTTCTGCACCTATGAGCGGATTTAACTGACCAGAACCGTACCCGGATAATAGTGAGCCAGTATGTTGGTGTAGGTCTCGCCCTCACGGGCCATGACGTTCGCCCCGTACTGGCTCATTCCTACGCCGTGGCCGTAGCCGGTGACGGTAAAGCGAAAGCTCTCCCCGGTGTATTCAAGCCGAAAAGCAGTGGAGCGCAGACTGAATAGCTGCCGCAGCTCGGTGCCCTTCACGCTCACGCCGCCCAAAACGGCGCTGGCCACCCGGCCGCTGCCGTCCAGGCTGATCTCACCGATCCAGCCGCTCTCCTCCCCGGTGAAGTCCGCCTCGGGGTGGGCGTAAAGCAAGGTGTCCCGGAAGTCCAGAGGCGTACATTCCACGGTGCTGACGTAGTTCGGCACGTCCTCCGCCGTCTCCGGACTGGACACGCTGATCAGATAGGGACTGGGGTTCCAGACCTGTCCGCAGTCCTCGGTGGCCCCGGCGGAGGAGGAATGGAAGGCGGCAAAGGCCGGCTGGCCCTCATAGCTCAGGTACTGCCCCGCCGTGGCCTCCACGGCGGCGCGGATCTTCTGGCTGTATGTGTCGTAGTCCCCGCCCCATTTCTGCCGCAGGGTCTCGTCGCTCTGCCAGGCCTGACAGCAGCTGTAATCGGTGCACACCTGGGCCTCGCCGTGCTTTTGCCCCAGGGCGCAGTACATGGCATAGGTCCGGGCCGCTACGGCCTGGGCTTTCAGGGCCTCGTCCTGAAAGGAGGCGGGCATCTCCGCCGCCACTACCCCCACCAGATATTCCTGCATGTCCATGGTGACCACACCCTCCCCCGTGAGAACGGCGATGCTGTCCGGGGCCGGGGCGAGGCCGGAAGCGGCCAGGGGCGCGGGCGCGGAGCTTGTCTCCGGCGCAGGGGTTTCGGCGGCGGAGGGGGCAGGCCCCTCCGGCTCCGGCAGGGCCCGTCCCCGCAGCAGCAGGGGAAAGCCCAAAACGATAAACAGCGCAAGGTATGACAGCAGAATGGTTTTCTTCACAGCGGTCCCTCCGATTATGGCTTGACTGAATGTGCAAATAAGGGTAAAATATCTGTTACCATTGTTATTGAAACGGGACTTTGATTATGCACGAAGAAAAAGACAAAAATAAACATCTCAATCAGCAAAGAGCTCTGGAGCTCAACGCCTATGTGGCCGGCGCCGGCGCTTTCGGCGTGTTTTTCCGCTGGATGCAGCGGCAGCTGGCCTTTGAGGACGGCCTGTCGAAAGGCAGCTTCTGGAACCTTATGGTCCCCCTGAGCATTCTGATCGTGGGCTATGTGTTCCTCCGCTTTGTGGACCGGTTTAAAAATCAGCGCTATTCTCTGCCGGATGAATTTGAAGGGGCCCTGGCCAACCCGGGAAAGCTCTATTCCATCGCCCGCTGGACTGCCGGGATCCTGATGTGCGTGGGCGGACTGGCCATTCTGGCCACCTGCGAGACGGATAAAAACGCCGTCATGCTCCGTATTCTGGCCGTGCTGGCCATCCTGACCGGCCTGAGCTTCCCGGTGCTCCTGTCCGCACCCAACAGGGAAAGACCCTGGCTCAGACCCAAGGTCCTGTGCCTGTTCTCCTTCCTGCCCATTTTGCTGTTTGCCGTCTGGCTCATCCTCAGCTATAAGGAAAACGCCATCAACAGCGTGGTCTGGGACTTTGCCATTGAAATTGTGACGCTGTGCGTGGCCATGCTGTCCTTTTTCCATGTGGCCGGTTTTGCCTACGGGCAGCCCAATCCCTGGCGGGCCATGTTTTTTGCCATGTTCGGCGCGTTTCTGTGCATCATGTCTCTGGCGGACTCCCGGAATATGGGCCAGCAGCTGATCCTGCTCTCCGCCGCGCTGATGCTGATCTATTACAACTGGATCATGGCGGCCAATCTCCGCAGCAAGACCGCGGAGGAAAAGGAAGACCCCGATGACGGCTTTGAACGGCTGAGATAAAACCAAACCGACCCCGCGGCAGGAGCCTGCGCTCCGCCTCCGGGGTCAGATTTTTCAAAATAACATTATAGTAGGTGTAAAGTTTATGGACCTGCAAAAACTGACCATCGGCCAAATGGCGGAGCTGAACCACATCTCTGAACAGACCCTGCGCCTCTATGACCGGGTGGGTCTGCTGAAGCCCCAGTATACCGATGAGCGGACCGGCTACCGCTATTACCACATCACCCAGTCCGCCCGGCTGGACATGATCCAGAACATGAAGGTCTACGGCATGACCCTGCGCCGGATCCGGGAGTTTTTAGAGGAAAACGACGCCGACGCCCTGCAGAAGCTGCTGCTGGAGCAGGCCGGGCAGGTGGAGGAACGGATCGAACAGCTCTCCCGTTCCCGGGCGGCCATTATGCGCACCCTGGACAACTTCAAGCGTTACGAGGCCATGCCCAAAAACGGGGAGATTTTCATCGAATTTATCCCCGAGCGGCATATTTACCGCTATACCTGCGATGTGAACTACTTTGACCAGGACGAGACCGGCTATGAATACATGCTCCGGCAGCTAAAGCAGCATCTGCTCCGCTGCAACATGCCCCTGTCCTATTTCAGCAACGTGGGCACGGTGATCCGGAAAGAGCATCTCCTGTCCGGAAACATGTTTTCCAACGAGGTGTTCCTGTTCGTGGACGAAAAGGACAAGGCCCGGGACGCGGAGCTGGTGCCCGCCGCCACCTATGTGTGCCTGTGCTCGGCGGAGTTTTCCCGGGAGCGGGAGAACGTGCTGCGGCTGATGGACTATGTGCGCGAGCATGGCTGCCAGGTGGTGGGGGACTATCTCTGCGAGGTGATCGTGGACTTTCCGGTGCTGGATTTTGACAAGCGGCAGATGGTCTACAAGACCCAGATCCCGGTCTGTTTTCCGAAAAAATAATGCTTGACTTTATCCTTGGTATAGACTGTATAATTATCTTGTAGGTTGTTAAAATAATAACCAACCAAAAATGATAATTTAAGGAGGCTATCTCAATGGAACGTAAAGTCAGAGTTGCACAATATGGAGCAGGCCGGATGAGCCGCTGGCTCATGCGCTATGTTTTGGAGCACGAGGGTGAGCTGGTAGCGGCCTTCTGCCGCAATCCCGGCCACATCGGCAAGGATGTGTCCGAGATCATCGGCAACGATTATCCCTTTGTGGGCGTCACCGTTCAGCCTGCGGCTGACGCGGAAAAGGTCCTTTCTGAGCTGAGACCGGACGTCTGCATCGTGGCCACCCGCAGCACGGTGGCTGAGATCGAGGAGATCTTCACCATCTGCGCAAAGCTGGGCATCAACGCCATCAGCACCTGCGAGGAAGCCCTTTACCCCTGGAACTCCTCCCCCACCCTCACCGCCAAGCTGGACAAGCTGGCCAAGGAAGGCAACTGCACCCTCACCGGCGTGGGCTACTGCGATCTGTACTGGGGCACCCTGGTCACCAACCTCTGCGGCTCCTCCCACAAGATCACCAAGATCTTTGGCAGCAGCTCCTACAATGTGGAGGACTACGGCATCGCCCTGGCCGAGGGCCATGGCGCGGGCCTGACTGTGGAAGAGTTCAACAAGACCATCGGCTGCTACAATGACACCCCCTCCGACGAGATGAAGGAGCTGGTGGAGAGCGGCCAGTATGTCCCCTCCTACATGTGGAACCAGAACGGCTGGCTGTGCAGCAAGATGGGCCTGCATGTGAAGTCCCAGACCCAGAAGTGCATCCCCTGCATCGACAAGGAGGACCTGAAGTCCGAGACTCTGGGCATGGTGGTCAAGGCCGGCGACGCCACCGGTATGCGCGCCATCGTCACCACCGAGACCGAGGAGGGCATCACCTTCGAGACCGAGTGCGTGGGCAAGATCTATAACAAGGACGAGTTCGACACCAACGTCTGGACTCTTTACGGCGAGCCGGAGACTACCTGCATCGTCAACCAGCCCGCCACCGTGGAGCTGACCTGCGCCACGCTGGTCAACCGCATTCCTCAGCTGATCGACGCCCCTGCCGGCTACGTCACCACCGACCAGTTCCCCTACAATGAGTACATGGTCCGTCCTATGAACGAGTACGTCAGGACAAAATAATTTTAGAGAAGAAGCAGGAAAACAGGCGTGACCGCGATGGCCACGCCTGTTTTTTGCACCCCTCAAGCCTCCCCCTGGAGGGGGAGGTGGCGTTTGCGAAGCAAATGACGGTAGGGGGCAAGTCGGAAGCCGGAACTGCGGAGGTACCCCCCTCAGTCTCGCTAACGCTCGACAGCTCCCCCTAATGGGGAGCCTTTGCGGGCGACCACAAGGGTCGCCCCTACAACGGTGTTTCAATCGAGCCGTAGG
>SAMEA3663248__coassemble_69_pt1 | contig 44168 bp, 50 predicted proteins | sample SAMEA3663248__metabat2_low_PE_036 | metagenome-assembled genome bin SAMEA3663248 (sample SAMEA3663248) | pig gut metagenome | biome: pig gut; feature: pig-associated habitat; material: faeces | place: China | collected 2013 | reverse complement strand
AGCATGACCGGGCTGTTTCCCGTGATCTGCGGCAGCCGTCCCGACGGCAACAACAGCGCCAAGTGGCAGGTGGTGCAGCGGGCCATGGAGCTCTGCGGCGCGGCGAAGGAGAACACCATTCTGGTGGGCGACACCAAATATGACGTGGCCGGGGCCCACAGGGTGGGCATTGCCTGCGTGGGCGTCCGTTACGGCTACGCGGCCGAGGGCGAGCTGGAGGCCGCCGGCGCGGATGCTATCGTTGAGGATATCCCGGAGCTGGAGAAATTCCTGCTGGGGTAAGATGAGGCGAAAAAAGCCTCCCCTGTGTAAGGGGAGGTGGCTCCGCCGCAGGCGGAGACGGAGGGGTTGCAAAAACTGCCCAGCGTAACCAAGAAGGACAATCCCTCAGTCTGCCTACGGCAGCCAGTTCCCCCCAAGGGGGCGCCATTCATGCCTCCCCTGGAGGGGGAGGTGTCATTTGCGAAGCAAATGACGGAGGGGTTGACGAAGTAATAGGTAATAGTGAAAAGTGAATAGGTGTGGTGTCGCCTGCGGCGACAAATTTAAATCCGGCCGCTTTGCGGCCACCTCACTTCTTCACTATTCACTATTCACGGCCTCCCCCTAATGGGGAACCATTATGCGGCCTTATTAGCCGAAGGGGCTCTCTTCGTCTTCTGCCTGTTCGATGTACATCTCTTCACATTCCTGCTGGGCCCGGATCAGAATGTCCATGGCCTTCTCCGTGGCCCGTACCATTTTCAGGTACATCTCCTTATAATCCACTTTGCTGTCCATTTCAGGTCCTCCCGTAAACACACTTTAGATATGTTTTATATCTACATTCCACATAATAGCATATTTTGAACCTAAAATAAATACATAATAAATTTATTTAGGAGATAAAATATGGCTATAAAGAGCTTATCCATCAGAATTGATGAAGAAATGCTGAACAAACTGCACATCGTGGCCGACTACGAGGGCCGCTCTGCCAACAGCCAGATCCTCATCCTTATCCGGGACTGCGTGGAGAAATACGAGAAGGAACATGGGAAGATCGAACTAAGATAATATTAAGAAACCTTAAAACCTTTCCCCGACGCTTGCCCTGAGGCTTTTCGGGTGCTATAATCTCCCTGAAAAACAGATTTTGGAGATTGTCAATGCTCACTTGGCTTACCGAGACGACGCTGGGAAAGATCGTCGCCACATTTTTCATATCCATGGCTCCGGTGGTGGAGCTTCGGGCCGGGCTGCCCTACGGTATCGCCCTGGGCCTGGACTACCCGGTGGCCCTGGCCGCCGCCGTGCTGGGAAACCTGCTGCCGGTGCCCTTTATCATCGTGTTTATCCGCCGTATCTTTGCCTGGCTGCGGAAAATCAGCGTCCGGCTGGACCGGTTGGTTACAAAATTGGAGAACAAGGCCCATCTGAAGGGCCATCTGGTGCAGAAATACGGGCCCTTGGGGCTCTGCCTGCTGGTGGCCATCCCCCTGCCGGGCACCGGCGCCTGGACCGGCTCCCTGGTGGCTGCCTTCCTGGACCTGCGGCTGAAACGGGCCATCCCCTCCATCGTGCTGGGCGTGTTCATCGCCGCCGGCATCATGACCGCCGTGACCTACGGCGTGATTCATATCTTTTAAAAAAACCATCCTGCGCTTTACCTGCGCAGGATGGTTTTTTCAATCATAATGAAACTGGGCGGTGACGTAGGGCATGATCTGGTTCAGCAGGGCGTTGCCGCCGTATTTTTTCACATAGCGGACCAGAATTTCATGGAAATACAGCTTTTCGTCCCCGGGACGGTACAGCTTATCCCGGATGGCCTTCTCGTCGGTAAACTCATAGTGGGAATCGGCGGCACCCTCGTAGTCCAGGGAGAACTCTTTCAAGTCGCCGTCTTCACCGACAAATACCGACAAAAACCACAGCCGCTCCTCATCCAGCTGAACCGTCAGCCGCCACTGGTGCAGAGACTCGTCAAAACGGAGATTTCGTGCCCCCGGCCCCCGCTCTGCGGACGAAATATCCAGGGACAGAAGGGTATCCGGCGTGTACTGTCTCCGGGTGGGATCGTCCTGCCGGGGCGCGCCGGGCTTCGGGTCGGTCCAGTCCAGGGACAGACTGCCGTAGGTGGCCGCGTCGTCGGCGCTGCCCGGATAGGTCCCGGCGATATAGACATTCCAGCGCCTGCCGCTGTCAAGATCCAGAAAAACTCCCCCGGACTGAGGAAGAACAAGATGCAGATCATGCTCCCGGCACAGGGCAAGGCACTGCTCCCTTTCCGCTCCCAGCGAAAGGAAGTCCTGCCGGGTGACGATCAGGAAACGGATATCATAGGTAAACCACATCAGCCCGTACAGGGTGTGATCCTCCGTGTGTTTCGGATTGACGCCGTGGACCTCACAGGCCTTGCGATAGGTATCCACCTCCGCGTACAGCCGGACGACTTTGGCCAGATCGCTGTCCATGCAGAGAATAAACCAGTCCGCTCCGGTGTGGTCATAGAGGCCGTCCAGCCCCTGGTTATCCACCGCGCTGACCAGATAATCGCGCTCTATGGCGCAGTCAGCCGCCAGCGCGCTCTCCCACCGGGCGACATGCTCCGCCTCCTCGGGGTCGATATCCTTCCAGGGCGCTAAAGCCTCCATGCGCGCTCTCTTCATCGCTTCCGCCTGCTCACGCCAGAGCCGCTGCCGCTGCGCTTTTTCCTCTGCCTGACGCTGCTTTTCTTCGGCGGTCAGCTTCCGGGGCTTGGGCGGGGCGTAAACCGGTTTTGCCGGGGCGGGGCGCTCCTGCGCCGGGTCGCTTGCCTTATTCCGCGGGTGACGCAGCCGCCAGCCCAGCGTAAAGACGCCCACGCTGAAGAGAATAAAAATCAGCACCATGACGGCGCTTCCCAGCCGGTAGTCCACATCTCTCACGGTCAGCACCGCCCACAGGGCGATCAGATTGGCGACGGTCAAAAAGCCGCCTACAATGAGCAGAACCATGCCGATGATCCGTTTTGCTTTTTTCATTTCCATTTGATCCTCTCTTTTGTGGGATGAAGGGTTCAGGGTTGAAGCTCCGCCGGGAAGGCTCCTCTGTTCTTTCCCTGCAATGATATCATTATATACCAGTAATTTAAAGGAATAAAGGCCAAAAAACCCAAATTTCGGGGAAAAAAGGACATAGTCACGGGCATTTTGCAGGATGACCGGCGCGGGAAAACAGGCTGATTCCCAATAAACTGCCCATTGACTTTAACGAGATAACGTGGTAATGCAATAGCACGATATCACAATAAGAGGAGGGGAAGGGATGGTAAAACTCCGTTCAGAGGCGGTCGACGAGCTGTTTAAGACCATCTTAAACCTGAAAACCATAGATGAATGTTACGACTTCTTTGAGGATCTGTGTACCGTGAAGGAGATTCAGGACATGTCCCAGCGGCTGGAGACGGCGGCCCTGCTGTTAAAGGGGCTGAGCTATCAGAAGATCTCGGAGCAGGTGAACATCAGCTCCGCCACCATCGGCCGCGTGAATAAATGCATCAACTACGGCAGCGGAGGCTATATGCTTGCCATAGAGAGACTGGAGAAAGGGTCAAAAGAGGATGACGATCAATGTTTCCGTGCTGCAAAGCGGAGAAAAAATAATTTTTGCTCTGAGGGAGCTGTATTTACAGCAGGGCTATACGTCCTACCGGATGAGCAAGTTCGAGGAGTACGACCTGTATGCCAGAAACAAGGACTTTCTGGTCTCCGATCAGGTCATCACCTTTACCGACGTAAACGGCAGGCTGATGGCCTTAAAGCCGGATGTGACCCTGTCCATCATCAAAAACAGCAAGGATCAGCCCAACGGGCTGCAAAAGCTGTTTTATAACGAAAATGTGTATCGTGTGGCCAAGGGGGCCAACGGCTTTAAGGAGATCATGCAGGCCGGCCTGGAGTGCATTGGCCGGGTGGACGCCGGGAGCATTGCCGAGGTGATCGCCCTGGCGGTGAAAAGCCTCTGCACCGTGTCGCCTGACTGTGTGCTGGAGCTTTCCAACCTGAGCATTCTGGAAGAGGCCGTGGGCCAGTTGGGCCTGCCGGAGGAGGCAAAGCCCTCGCTGTATCAGGCCGTCAGCGAAATGAACCTGCACGGCATCAAAGCCCTGTGCGCCGGGGCAGAGACAGAGGCAGTGGAAAGGCTTCTCCAGCTGGTGAGCATCCGGGGCCGGAAAACCGAGAAAAAGGAGGGCTCCTACACCACCTATCTTTTTGAAAAGGGGCTGGATAAGATCTTGAAAAAGGTGGGCGAGGAGAGCACGGAGGTCATCATCGCCGGAAAGGCGGAGGACAAGCGGGAGACCGTCTATGAAATCGCCGACCTGGCCTACCATGTGATGGTGCTGATGGTGGAGATGGGCATCTCTCTGGAGGATATCCACAAGGAGCTGGCCTCCCGCCATGTGATCGACAAAAAGGTGAAGCAGGAGAAGATGACCTGATGGAGCTTTGTGACAAGCATGTCCACACGGTTTTCAGCGACGGGAAAAACACCCCGGAGGAAGTGGTGCTGGAGGCCATTGCGCGCAAAATGGAGGTGCTGGGCTTTTCCGACCATTCCTACACCGCCTTTGACGAGAGCTGGTGCATGAAAAAAGGGGATATCCCCCTTTACCGCCCCTGCATCGCGGAGCTGAAGGCGCGATATGCCGGCAGGATCAAAATCCTCTGCGGCATCGAGCAGGATTTTTATTCGGAAGAGCCCACGGAGGGCTACGACTATGTGATCGGCTCAGTGCACTATCTCCGGGCAGGGGAGGAATATATCCCCGTGGACGAGTCGCCGGAGATTCTGCGCGCGGCGGCGGAGAAGCACTTCGGCGGGGACATCTACGCCCTCATTGAGGAATATTACCGCACGGTTGCCCGTGTGGTGGAGAAAACCGGGGCGGACATCATCGGCCACTTTGACCTGATTACCAAATTCAACGAGGGCGGGGCCCTCTTTGACGAGGCAAACCCCCGGTATCTTGCCGCGTCCCGTGGGGCCGCTGACGCCCTTTTGCGGACCGGACGGCCCTTTGAGATCAACACCGGGGCCATCTCCCGGGGCTACCGCACGTCGCCCTATCCCTCCTTGGCCCTGCGGGACTATATCCGTCAAAAAGGCGGCAGCTTTGTGCTCTCCAGCGACAGCCACCGGAAGGAGACCCTGTGTTTTGGGTTCGACACGCTGGAAAGTGAGCTGGAAAAATGAACCGTCCGGGAGCCTCACTCCCGGATTCGCTTTTCCCAGGCCAGAAAAAAGGCTCCCCATTAGGGGGAGCTGCCGCCGGAGGCGGCTGAGGGGGGTACCACCTCGTCAGAAGAAACCGGTTCCATTCCGCTTACGCTGGGCTTTGAATCGGTAAAATGAAGGGCCGCCAAGCCCCCCTTCCGCTTCGCTCCGCTCAGCACCTCCCCCTCCAGGGGGAGGCATGAGGCTGCGCCATGGAGGGAGAGGTGGCGCGAAGCGCCGGATGAGGTGCTGCATCCCCGCGTTAATTTTTCTTCCCGCCGCAAATGCTTCTCTGGGCCGCGATGGTCAGCAGCGTATCGCCCAGCTGGGTCACTACCGCGCCTAAAAGGTTCAGCTCATCGTCGTTCAGCCTGCTTGCAAGGGCATTGGCCACGGCGGTGACGAAAGCCGTCAGTTCGCATGGATTCACAAATCATTCACCCCTGTGCCATTCTATGTCCCGCACGGACGGGACGGGATAGGGCCGAAACCCTGAAGAATTCTGAAGAATCGGCCCGGAATATTGAAGAAATGTGCCGAAATGCTATAATCAAAGTACCGAATTTGCGATAAAGGAGGTCCTTTGATGAAAAGAAAAATTACCGGATTTCTGCTGCTTCTTGGCCTGAGCCTTGTGCTGGCCCTGTGGGGCTGCGCGGCAAAGCCGGAGGAGCAGGCGGTGAGCGGCAGCTTCGTGGAAAGCGAAGTTCCGACGCCCCGTCTGGTCTATACCGCCCGGGCCGGGGGAAAAATGCGGGACCTGTATTATATCCTTCTCTCCGAAGGGCTGGCGGACATGTGTCGGGAGGCGCTGGATGATCCCCAAAAGGAAAAGGTCGAGCCTTTGGAGACGGTACAGCTGTTTCAGGTGGAGCTGGATAAGGACCAGAGCTTCACGGTGTTCGAGACCCTTTCCGGGAGCCGCTTTTTCAGCGCCGGCGCGGTGAGCGGCGTCAAGGCCGATGAAGCGGTGGAGGCGCTGCTGAATTGGGCGGAGAAAGCCACCGGCGAGCCCTGCAATACCCAACTGCGCGACTTCAAAGCCGCCGTAAGCGCCAAATTGCTCCGGAACGGGGAGGAGCTATGGAGCGCCCGGACCCCGGAGGAGCTTGACCGTCTGTCAGCCCTGCTGGACGCCTATCAGGGCAGCACGGTCAGCAACTTTGACAACTATGATTACACCCTGTGCTGCACCCTGGAAGACGGTACGGAGCTCAGTCTTTACCTCTCCTCCGATGAGGGATATATCTTCGTCCCGCCTTTTCGCTACTACAAGCTCCCCCAGGAATCCCCCCGGAGAAAAGACGGCTGGCTCCGGGTGTTCGGCTGGGAAGAATGGCCGGGAGAGAACGACTATACCAGCGCGGGGGCTGCCCTGCGGGACGCGATGGATCAGGCGGAGGCCGAGCAGGAAAATCTCGCCGCCAGATATAAGGACAAGACCGTCAGCTGGACGGAAGTGGACTATGCGAAAGAGACGGCCTTTTTGCATGACGAGAGTTACCAGACCACGGACAAAGAAATTGTTGACCATCTGCTACGGGGAATGATTCTGGTGGAAATGGCCGAAGAACGGGGCTTGGCGGCCACGGAGGATGAGATTGAGGACCTGCTGGACAATACCCGCCGGGCCTACGAGATCCCGGAAGGGAAGGAAATGATCGACGCTTACTGCCAGGGTCTTAAGCTCAGCTTTGAGGAGTATCTGGAGCTGCTGCGTTCTCAGGCTTATGAGACGATTTCCATGCAGAAAATGCGGGACCAGATGGCAAAGGAGCTCTGTGAGAAATACGATATCGAATATGAAAAAGACCGTCTGCCGGAAAAGGTAGAAACGGAGCTGGAGGCGGTTTTGGACGCTTTGGTGGATGAACACAGCAGCGACATCGAGTATTTTTTGGAGAGATGACTTGAAAGCAGGGAAACCGGATCCCCGGGGCTTGCACCGAAAAAGGCCGATGCGGCGGTCGCCTCCATGCTGGTTGATTTTTCGCGGAGAAGCAGATATAATATCACTGTAAATATTATTTACGGAGGGACAACATGGGATTTGACCGGCATATGATGTCCATGCGTAATTCCGAAGCTTCTGTCCGTATGGAAGGCTATGAGATTACGCCCCAAATGCGCAAACAGTGCGAACAGGTACTGCGGGGAGAGCTTTCAACGGAAGAGTGCCTTAAGCGTTTCGCAGCAGGCCAGTCCAAAGGTGAAAAGTAATGTCTTACAGTATTGCGTCGATCACTGACGGCTGTTATCCGGGAACGACTGTTTTAGTCAACAAGCTGGGCATACAGGACGAGGAAACGCTGAATAAAACGGAAGCGCTTATGACCTATATCAATGGGGCAAAGCTGGAAGAAAATCCGCTTGTCGGTGAGTTTGATTTTCCCCATTATAAGGCCATTCATCGCTTCCTCTTTTCTGAATTGTATGACTGGGCAGGAGAGGTACGTTCGGTTGACATCAGCAAGAAAGGTACTGTGTTTTGTCCAGCGGCAGAAATAGAGGAAAGGGTAGAGCAAATTTTCAAAAGGCTGAAAGCCCACAATTTATTTATCCATTTGCCAAAGGATACCTTCGTTGATGAGATCACAGACTTTTACTGCGTGACTAATGCGCTTCATCCGTTCCGGGAGGGAAATGGGCGTACTCAACGTGCTTTTTTGACGCAGCTTATCCGAAACGCAGGATATTCGATCAATTTTTCCGAGCTGGATATGGATTTACTGATGATTGCAACGATCCAGGCAGCTCAGGGCGTGACAGACCTGCTGAAACAGTTTTTTGAACAAGCGATAGATACTATTACCTGACAGAAATCTCAAGGCGTCGACAAAGTTCGACGCCTTGAAAACTTATAAAGGAGTATTCAAAAATACTCCTTTATAAGCATGGATTGAACGCAGAAAGGGGACTCCCGTCCCCTCTCTGCACTCTCCCCATGCAACTTTATACACTGCCGATAGCTTTGTCTACAGTCTGATCTTTTTCAATCTTTCTGTCAGGTATTCGTATGAATCATCTTTTAAGAAAAAGAAAAGGAATACGTCTTTCATCAAGGCGTATTCCTTTTCGCGTTTATTCCGCTGATTCAGGACGTCCCACGCAAGCTGTGGCAAAGTCGAACAGATCGGCAAGGGCTTCGGCGTCCTCTTTTCCGCCGGGGACATAGGCCCACAGGGTGAGGAAAGCGCCGTCCTGGGCGTAGTGGACAGTGACCGTGTGCCCATAGCGGAGCTTGGCGGAACCCTCCTCGTAGTCGTAATACATGTGATCCGCTTCCTTGCTCCAGTCGATGCAGACCGCCGCGCCCGAGGCTGTGGTATAGGTCCATTCCTCATAGGCGTCCGGGTCGTGGAGCAGGCGGGTATAGGGCGGCAGGGTCCCGGCCAGGGCTCTTTCCAGCGAGAAATCGCAGCTGATGCCGTGAAGGCTGAAGGACCCCTCAACATGAAAGGAGCCGTCTTCGAACACATAGGCGGGAACCTGCTCCCCGTACTCCGGCAGGCCGAAGGGCTCTGTGCCGGTCAGGCGGTAAAATTCCGAAAGGGAGGCGGGATAGGCCATGGCGCTGTGGAGCGCCACGCCGTATTTTCCGCTGATCTCCAGCAGCTTTTCCGCAAGGACCCCGTCAAAGGCGTTGTAGATGCTCTGACTGTCGCCCAAAATCGCTTTTGCCGCTTCCACGTCCATCCAGTCCCATGCGCCCTGACCGGCGGCCTCACATTCCGCTTTTTTCTCCTGGCAGTAGCGCAGAGTTAATTCATACCATTCCTCTGCCGCCTGATATTCCGCCGACTGCTGATACCCGGCGGGGATCAGCAGCACGGCCTCTGATTTCTCCGCGGCCTCTTTGCCCTCGGCATCAAAATCGGGGGTGTCGATTTCTATCCCGGTCAGCACGGCCCGGGAGCGCAGGCCAAACCAGCCGGCGGCATAGGCGGTGGCGGAAAACAGCGCCGTCAGAATGGCGGCCGCCAGCAGAATGCGCAGGGCCCCGCGCCGTGTCCGGCACCCGGAGGCGGGAGAATCGGCCCCGGGTTCGGCCACCTCCGAAAATACGGGCGCAGCCCTGTCATAATCGGTTTTGAACGCTGCCAGCGCCGCGGCGGCGTCCACGTCGGGGACCTCCTCCCGGCTGGTATATTCGTCCATCACCAGCAGCCAGTCCTCGGGGTCAATGTCTGCCGGCATGGAGCGGATCAATTCCTCCAGCTCTGCCGTGGAGAGCTTTTGCAGTTCATTTTTACTGAATTTATCCGGCATCATTTTCCCCTCCTTTCCCGGCGTCCGGTTCTTCTCTTAATTGGCTTCGCAGCCGCTGCTTCAGGCGGTAGAGCCTTTTCCGGCAGGCTTCCAAGCTGAGACCGAATAGGCCCGCCGCCTCCTTGATGGAATAGCCGTCGCAGTAAACGCTCTTCATCAGCCGCCATTCTTCCTCCGTCATCAGCTCGCGCAGGCCCAGGTCTTCTTCCGGCGGGGAAGCGGCCATGATCTCCTCATCCAGAGGGGCAAAATGAGCCTGAATGAGCTGCCTGGTCCGCTGGGCGTGGAGGACCGTGTAGCCCGCAGTCCGGATCAGCCAGCCCTGGGGGTTGGGGCTTTGCCGCAGGACCTCCAATTTTTCCTGGGCAAGGACAAATACGTCCTGTACGACCTCCTGAGACAGCTGCTCATCTTTCAGCCGCACATAGGCGTAATAATACAGCTTTTTGTACATCTCCAGGTACAGCTCTTCCAGAAATGAATCGGCCATAGGCTCACCCCCTTTGGGATGAATCATATCACAGAATATTTTTTTGTAAAGCCTGTCCCTCTTTTCGAGTGCTGAAGGGATAAAGTAGCAGAGGGGTTTATTCCCCATCCATTCACCAAAGGAGAAAAAGAAATGAAAAGAAAGCGGTGTACTCTTCTTTTACTTTTGGCCCTCTGCCTGTCCCTCAGCGCGTGCAGCAAGGACGGCGGCAAAGAGAAACTTACGGAGATCGACGCGGTGAAGGTGTCGGAGCAGATCGTCCCGCTGAAGTACGCGGTGGAACTCCCGGAGCAGAGCGGGTCTGTATGGATTGACGACGCCCTTGCTCTGTCCGGAAACAGGGTCTATTATACCGGCAGCGACAGTGAAGGCGCTTATCTCTTTGCCTATGACCCCCAGAGCGCCCTCAGCCAGGTGATCTGTTCTTTTCCGGACCAGATGCTGAGAGACCTCGCCGTCTCGCCGGAGGGGCAAATCTACGTTCTGGCCCTGCCCCTGGACGAGAGCCACGCCGGCGCGGTCATCGAAATTGACGCGGAGGGCAGGCAGACGGGAAGTTACATGCTGGACGCGCTGGACATGGGTGAAGATTCATCCGTCAGGGAGATCAGATATGCGGAGGGCGTTCTCTACCTGTTGAGCAATGAACAGCTGACGGCGGCGAAGCTGGGAGAAACCTTCAGGAAAATTTTCTCTCTGGACGTGGAACCCGGCGCAAAAATGACCGTCACCGGGGATGGTCAGCTGATCCTTGGGCAGCTTAAAGACGGAAAATACCGCCTGTACAGGCTGGACAGCAAGAAGCAGACCCTGGAAGCCGCGGCGGCCTTCAATCTGTCTTTTTCAAGAATAACAGCCGGGCAGAGCTGGGACCTCTATCTGGACGACGGCAGCTGCCTGTATGGCTATCGTTTTGCGGACCAGACTTTGGAAAAGCTGTTTTCCTGGACCGGTCTGAGCATAACAGGGGGAGCCGTGGTTGAGGCTGAAAACAGCAAGTTGATCTGCACAGGAAAAATAAGCTTTGACAAGCCCACACCCCTTCTCACCCTTGCGCCCAAAGAGGCAGACACGGCGGAGGGCTCCACCATCCTCCTGGCCACCACAAGCGAGTACGGGCTGGACTACCGGATCCAGGAGGCGATCCGTCAGTGGAATTTGGAGAACCCCCAGTATCCTATCGAAGTGGTGAACTACTCCGTATACAGCGACGGCACGGATAACCGCGCCGCCCAGATGAAGTTGACGGCGGATATCCTCTCCGGGAAGATCCCGGATATTTACGACTTCTCCATGGTCTCCATTGATACGATCCCGTCCTCGGGACAATTTGCGTGTCGGGGGCTGCTGGAGGATCTGTACCCTTATATCGACAAAGACCCGGAGCTGTCGCGGGAAGATTTCTTCAGCGGCGTTTTACGCTCTCTGGAGATCAGCGGCGGTCTGTATGAACTGGTCCCGGAGTATTCACTGACCACATCCTTTGCTTATTCCGGAGCTGTGGGTGAAGCCTCTTCCTGGACATACGCGAACTTAAACGATGTTGTTTCCCAAAGCCCCTATGTGGAAACCTTGTTCGACAATCACTACGGCAGAGCCTTTTGGCTTGGCAACGTTATCGCGGCCTCGGGGGAGAAGCTGGTCAACTGGGAAGCCGGAGAATGTTATTTTGATTCAGATTATTTTAAAAATATTTTAGAGACAGCCAAAACGGTCCCTGAAGAGGGGCTTCCTCATGCGTACAGCACACTCAATACCGATGTGCAAAACAGCACATCGCTTTTGTATTACTGCAACATCGGGGACATCTGGATGGCCAGCATCGCGCCCAGCGCCTTTGGAGAAAATTACTGTTTTGTGGGCTTCCCGGAGATCGGAAATGTGATCTATCCCTCGCTGAGCTTCGGCATTTCTTCCTTTTCCGCCAACAAGGAGGAATGCTGGGCGTTTTTACGCCAATTTGTCACCCGGGAGTATAACACCCAGTTTTTTCTGTCCCCCCGCCGGGATGGAATGCAGGAACAAATTGACCGGGCATGGAGAGAAGTCGTTGAGGACGGAAACGACCGGATCCATCCATACGGCCTGGAAGCCATGAACGAAATTGCCGCCATTATTGAAAACGCTTCCCTTGCGGCGCGGCATGACCCGCAGATCTGGCAGATCGTTTGGCCGGAGGCCAGCGCGTATTTCGCCGGGCAGCGAAGCCTTGAAGATACCGTGACCCTGATCCAGTCCCGCGCCAGCATCTACATGGCCGAGCAGAGCTGAAAAACGGACACATTGTCATCGAAAAACAACCTATAATCAGCGGGGCTCTCCCAATATAATAAAAGCATAAAGAGACCGGGACGGGGCCGGAAGGGGAGCAGCTCCTGCAGTTCTTCATCCCGCCCCGGGGATATGGGAGGAAACAGACATGGAAAACTTTTTTGCTTTTGCCAAAGCGGCGCTGCCCTGGGTGGCGGTGGGCCTGCTTCTTGCGGTGTTCTGCGCCAGAGGGGCGGGAAAGAAAAAGAACGGGAAAGAGGAAAAGCCTGAAAATTACGGCACGGAGGGCATGTGCCTGGGCATGTGCTTCGGCACCGCCATTGGCACCGCCCTGGGGAACAACACGGGTCTGGGCATTTCCCTGGGAATGCTGATCGGCCTGGCCATCGGCAGCGCCATAGAAAAGAAAGCGCGGGACGACAGCGATGACCAAAAGTAAAGCGGTGATGCTCTTTGGCCTTCCGGTGCTGCTGGTGGCGGGTTATGCCCTGTATCTGCTGCTGCTTATGCAGCCGGGCTTCAACGGCAGCCGGGTGAAAAATCCGGACGCCTATCTGCTGGACATCCAGACAATGAACGGCACGGACCAGCACAGTCTGGCGCTGCAGCAGGGCGACCGCCTGCAGATCCGCTTTGAAACGGAGAAAGGTACCCTGACCATGGCCATCACCGGGCCGGACGGGACAGAGCTATACAGCGGAAACGGGAGAGAGACCACGGATTTTTGCCTGAACATCCCGGAAAGCGGCGTCTATACCATCACCGTCCAGGCCCAGAGGGCAAAGGGGATCATCCAGATTCAGAATATGGGGGCGGCGTAAATGAAACGGGCTTTGAAAATTATTTTCGGGGCCGCCGGACTGCTGGCCTATGAGCTGCTGCTGGACGGCTCCGGTGTGGGAATGAAAGCGCGCTGGGCGAAGGTCAAAGCCTGGGCCGGGCGCGGCTGAAGCATAAAAAGGAGTTTGCCTATGGAAGAGATCACCCTTCGCAGGTTTCAGCCGGGGGACGAATTTGCAGTTTCCGACCTGATCTGCACAACGCTGAAAATCAGCAACGGAAAGGACTATCCGCCCGCATTTATCGAGGAGAGCATCAGGGACCATTCCCCGGCGCTGATCGCGGCACGGGCGAAGGAAGGGCATTTCTACCTGGCGGTGGACGGCGAAAAAATCATCGGCTGCGGCGGCATCACCGGCTACTGGGGCAGCACGGAGGAGAGCTACCTGACCTCTATTTTTGTCCTGCCGGAGGAGCAGGGCAAGGGCGTGGGAAGCCTGATCGTAAACAGGCTGGAAGCGGATGACTATTTCCGCCGGGCCTGGCGCACCGAGGTCGGCTCATCCCTGACCGCGGTCCGGTTTTACCGGAAAATGGGCTATGAATACAAAAACGGCGTCGCGGAGGCCGACGCAGACGGCACGGTCAGATTGGAAAAATGGAACGGGCGGAGAACATAGAATTGACGAGAGGAAAAACGCATGGTATGCTGAAAAAGGCGGGAATTTTCCAGGCATAGTACCTGCCAAAAAGGAGAAGACCTATGGAAAGCTTTGTAATCAGTGTTTCTCTCGGAACCGGATGTTACAGACATATTCAAATCAGCGCCAATGCTACCCTGTATCAGCTTCATAAGGCAATTTTGAACGCCTTTGATTTTGATGACGATCATCAGCACGCCTTTTTCATGGATAACCGTGTCTGGAGTCCCGTGGATGTCTATTTTTCATCCAAGGAGAAGGCCCACGACCGCCTGACAAAGAAATATACATTGAAACAGATCGCTCTGGCCAAGGACCGGAAGTTCAAATATCTCTTTGATTTTGGCGATGAATGGGTATTTCAGTGCAGAGTGCTGCGGGAAATGGAAGAACGTACCGCAGTTCCCAGCGTGATACGCAGCGTAGGCGAAGCCCCGGAACAGTACCCGGACTATGACGATGAGGAGGATGAAGGCCCCTTCGACTGCTTGTCCCCGGAGGAAATGGAACAGCTGTACAGTCAGGTCCCTTTGCGGCGTGATGTTATCCGGAATATCCGGCAATATATGAGCGCGGCGGCGAATCTGTACGGCTTGCTCCCCATGGACGAGCTGTACGCGCTGTACAACCGTCAGAACCCTGTTGTAGAAGAGCGGCAGTTCCTTATGGCGGCTGCGGCAATCGATTTTGACAGCAATGATTTTTCCGTTATTGACAGCGCGAATGCCCACTTTTCGGAAGACCACCCGCTCAACAGCTGCGAGCTTGCGGCAGATTACCTGTTTATTGAAGACCCCGAAGGGGAAATTCGTGAATTGCGCCGGGCGCAGAAAGGGAAGCCCCTGAAGATCCTTCCCAAGGAAGAATTTCTCCGCTACGCGGACAGCACATATTTCCCGGAGACGCCCCAGCGAAAAGCAATGATCGCTTTTCTGCGTCCTCTCTCCTCCGGATTGCCGTTAAGCGCGGCGGAATACTGTGGCTGTATTCAAAGCGTCATTGTTATTGACGCGCCGATTCAGGAGATCCTGACGCTCATGATCGATGAGGGACTGACAAGGAAAAAACAGTGGGATCTGGCGAAGTTTGCCGCCCTGTTTCAAGAACTGAACAACAATACACACAAACATGCCAACAGAGGCTATACGCCGGACGAACTGTTTCGTATGAGGGAGCAGGGGTGGGCAGCAAGGAAAGTACCAGCCGGGCAGTTGACCTTGTTTGAAGATATCCGCGCCCCGCAGACATGTGCAGGGGCACCCAAGGGAGACGCACCTTGCCCCTGCGGCAGCGGAAAAAAAATATAAAAACTGCTGCGGAAAAAGGTAGTACTCTCCGGGAAATGCTGTACGCTGCCGGAGGTTTTGCCTGCAAAGCAAAGCGCCGGGATAAGCAGAAAGACTTATCCCGGCGCTTTGCTTTAATTACTTTTTGAAAAAGGCCACGGCGATGGCCCCGGGGCCGGCATGGGTGCCGATGACGCTGCCGATGGTGGTGAAGCGGACCTCATCCAGTCCCTCTTCCCAGAGTCGTCTGCTGTCCTCAATGTATTTGCGCAGCAGTAGGTCGGACAGACCGGTGTAGCCCAGCAGCACCGGCAAAGAAAAATCCACGCCGCCGGCCTTTTCGATCTCCTGCTCCAGCAGATTGTTGCCCATTTTGGAGCCCCGGGCCTTTCCCAGCACCATGATCTCCCCGTCGGAGACCGCGATGACTGGCTTGATGTTCAAAACCGCGCCGGCAAAGGCCACGGTCTTGGAGATGCGGCCGCCCCGCTTCAGGTACTCCAGGGTGTCCAGCAGGGCCACGATCAAAATCCGTTTTTTCTCCTCTTCCAGCCGTGCGGCGATCTCTTTGGCCTCCAGACCCTCGTCCAGATAGCGCAGCGCAAGCTCGGTCAGAACGGCCGCGCCGATGGTGGCGCTGGCGCTGTCCACCACATAGATGTTTTCAAAGTCCGTGGCGGCGATCACGGCGCTCTGATAGGTGCCGGACAGCTTTGCGGACAGGGTGATCACCACAGCCCTGTCCCCGGCTGCCCGCACTTTTTCATACTCGGTCATAAAGGCCGCGGGCGTGGCCTGGCTGGTGGTGGGGTGTACGTCGGTCTCCACCAGCTTTTCATAAAAGCTCTTGTGGTCAATGGTCACGCCGTCAATGTACTCCTCGTCCCCGAAGTGGACGGTGAGGGGGACCACGCTGACCCGGCCCTTGACTTCCGGCATCAGATCGGTGGTGGAATCGACGATAATTCTTGTGTTCATATTATACATTCCTTTCTGCGGTCTGGATGCCGATGCTGGTTCTGGCCAGGGCGTCCAGACTGTCGCTGATGATGGTCAGACTGCGGTAAAAGGCCAGCCGTTCTTCCTCCGTCAGCCCGGTGCTGACTTCTTCCAGCACCCAGTTGATTTTGGCGGCGATCAGCCCGGCGATCTGCTCCCCCTTTTCCGTCAGGACCAGGGGGCTTTTGTAGCGCTTGGCGGTTTTGGATTCGCAGAACAGATAGCTCTCGTCCTCCAGAAACTCCAGCGCCCGGGAGATGGTGGCTTTGTCCTCCTCGCAGCATTCGCACAGGTCCGTGGCGGTAAGCCCCTTGCCGGTGTACAGATAGTACAGGCAGGAGACGTGGGCGCTGCGCAGGCCGTATTCCGCCATCTCCTGGTTTTTGACCTTTCGGATATTGCGGCTGATCCGGTTAATCAGCACAGTGAAGGTTTCAAAGCGATTTTCCATGGCTGTTCTCCTTGTTGAAGTTTCAACAACTGAAAATATAACAGCTTCTTGTTGAAATGTCAACAAGAAGCTGAAAAAAGTATCCGGGCGGAAATAATGAGACTGATAGGGGTGAAGGCCTGTTCAGGGGAATCATTCCGTCCCCGTGTCCAGAGTCCAGCCAAACATCTCTTTAAAATCCTCATAGCATTCCGGACAGATCCAGAAAGCGCTGCGTTCGTTTTTAGGGCTTGTACAATAGCCTTCCTGCAAGCAGCCATCCAGTGGGGCGATTTTTTCCCAACAGAAAACGCAGTGCTCATGATCCCACTGTTCGGAAAGAGGCCGGAAGGGGATGTGATACAGGGGAATGTTCCTTAATTTTTCTTCGTGGCCCAGCACAGGCCCGGCAACCAAACGCCAATCGTCCTTTTCAATCATAACAGCCGCCGCCTTTCTTCGCTTTTATTATAATGTGTATTACTGAAAATTGCCAGAGCCTTTTCGCGCCGGCGGGAAAACAGACAAAATTGTCCGTTTTATTTCTGACGACGGAATTGTATCATATTACCTTTGCTATATTCTTTTATCATTTGTTCTGCGATCTGCGGAAAAGAAGCCATATCAAAATTTTTGTCCCGCAATGTCAATATTTCTTCATTCGTGAGACCGTCATAGTGCAGGCCGGACCACTTCATGGAATTTTCTGTAAAACCAAAGGATCGAAGCGATTTGCAGCATCTTAAAAAATCGAATGCCTTTTTGCTGAGGGGCTGCTTATGGACGATCTGATCTTCTGCGAGGCGGCCCACATAGCCCTGATTGTAAATACCCTGCGTATCTCGCACGAAAAACAAAACAGTATAGTCATTTACGGAGGCGCTGTACTCAATGTCGCATGGAACCAGGGACTTGTCGGCTTCAAACAAACGCTTTACAGGCGAAAAGGATCCCGTTTCGTAAATGGATAAGCGCGTACAAAGACTGGACCCCGTTCTTTCAATATTGAAGAAAAAGTTTCCGTCAGGTGAAAAGCAAAAGCCGTCATCCTGCGAGCCGTCAACATCGGAAAACCGGAATTTGCGCAGAAGCTTCCTTTCATCGAAATCATAAACGGCAAGGCGGCCCTCCGTTGACCTCAGGACAAAAATGTTGGATCGAGGTTTGAACGCACCCTGGTAAGCATAAGGGATATCCTTAAATCTTGCCAACTCATGATCGTCGGCACCGTACAAATACATGGTCGCGCCGTTACAGCCGACTCTGTATTTCCCGTTATCGTAAAAACCCCAGAATTTTCTCATTTTTTCCACCTGCCCCAAACAGTCAATATAAATTATAGCAGAAGCAGACTACCTTTTATAGGGGTTCAAAGAAAAAAAGTTGTTCTGTCCTGAATGATCGGGCTGCCGCTCACGGGTGATTGGCATGATGGACAACATTTTTTAGGCGCAAAACAGCCATGCACCGGGAATGCATGGCTGCCACATATCATCAAAAGACGGAAATCATATTGTATTGCTCACACAAAAGACGGTCATAAAATTCAATCAAATCCCACAATTCCTCGCTGCCGTTTTCTTTACTAAGCTTCTTTTCGTTTTTCGTCAGTTTCCTCCTGATTGCATCAAGAAGCTTTGGACAATCCAATGCAAATGTTGCAGCTCCTCTTTTCTCATATGCAAGTTGTGTCACAATAAATATGAGAGCATGAAGCAAAACGTAGGCATCATTGCCATTGTCTTCCACAATTTGAAGAACAGCGTTTTGCACATCAGTGTCAAAATGAGCATCTTTATTTTCTGCATGGTAATCATACAAAACCTCTGCATTAGGGCCCAATAACGGCATGGGAATTTCACCGTCGTCCAACCTATGTTCCGCATAAGGCGGTAATCCTATCACAAAGTCCGCCAGCTTATTTTTATTTATTGCGAGCTCAAACCATTTTTCAGCATAGATTCGGGCTTGTAGTGTACTCATATCCGTCACTTCCCCTTGAGTAAACGCTGAATAAATCGCCTGCGGCGTCTCGCGGAAAATTTGCGCCCTGATTTCGTCACTTTTTCTTGCAATACACAAAGTATTTCTGCAAAAAAGTGTCATCATCAGAACGCAAATTTTCTCGCGATCCGCTCTTGCCGATTTAATCATCGTTTACTTGAGTTTGATGCATTTATTATAGCATACAATTGCGAAAAAAGACAGGGGCAAAATCTGCCCCTGTCAAAAATTCACCCCGCCGCATCCAGCATATTCTCAATAAAAATTCCATATCCTCTCGTCGGGTCATTCACAAGAACATGGGTCACAGCCCCCACCAGCTTTCCATCCTGGATGATCGGACTGCCCGACAGGAGTGATTGTCATTAGGGACAACATAATCGAGGAATGTATTACATCTGTTATTTTAGCTTATTTCCATCCGAGTCCAGTCCATAGGCTGCATACGCCTGTTCCCGATCGAGACCACCACGCTGGAACATTTGCTCTGCCTGATAGCGAGCGTCATTCAGATTTTCCGAGGTTGTCCGCTTGTATTTGAAAGCGCGTTCGTCCTCGGATTTATCAGCCAATTTTTGCACTTGTTCGAAGGAAATCGGTTCTCCTGCCTTAGATAAATAGTATCCTTTGTCTCCACCAATCACACAGGCTTTGAAAAGCGCATCGTAAAATCGATGTGTCTTTAAGTCAATAATAACAGCAGCATAATGTTGGCTGTCCAAAAATGACGAAATAAACAATTCCTTGTAGTTCATCATCACACCTCCTCAATGCAAATTCTTGTTGAATTCATGATAGCATACAGCAAATAAAAATGCCAGAGGCAAAATACCTCCGGCACTGTTTTATCCCGGCGCATCCAGCATATTCTCAATAAAGATCCCGTACCCCGTGGCGGGGTCGTTGACCAGTACGTGGGTCACCGCGCCGATGATCTTGCCGTTCTGCAGGATGGGGCTGCCGCTCATTCCCCGCACGATTCCGCGCAGCCAGATCAGAGAGGGGGTAGAGGGGACAGACAGGAGCTGATGAGCCGGGAGGAAAACCAATCCGCGCATGTTCAGCCCCGGCCCAAATTCAGGATGCCGATGTTGAAATCGGGGTCGTATTCATACAGCTCATCCGTCACGTCAATTTCCAGTTCTTTTGCGATGTGCTCCAGCGTTTCAAAACCGGCTGTGCCGCTGACGGTCAGCAGATAGCCGTATTCTTCGCTGAACAGAAGTACATAGTTCACTTTGGCAAGGGCTCCGGCTGTGCCGGAGGGGTCCCAGGCCGCAGTCAGCTCCCTGACCGAAAGGCCGTCCCATTGTTCCTCCTTTACCACCTCCACTTGGCCGTTGACAACCAGCTGATAGCCGGGGGCGGCATAGCCGATGCTGATGTCATACAGAATATCCTCATCGTCCCAATGGCCGCATTTCTGATACCAGCCCTCCTCATCTACGGTGTCCGGGTCCAAAACCATGAGCTCTGCAGGCACCCAATGGGGCTTGAAGCGGATCTTGTGCGGGGCGGATTCACAGTCAAAGCCGATCACCATTCCTGCGTCCGGATAGTACATCCCCACGTCAAATTTCTCCCCGGCCGCGTTTTGCTCTGTCCATGTGCCTTTCACAGTTTCCGACGCTTCAGGCCTTCGCCATGTGAAGCCAAAGAGGCCCAGCGCGTAAGCGCTGAGGGTAAAAAGGGACAGCAGCACGGCGGCGATCAAAACGATACGCACCGTTCTGCCCAGAACATAGCGGCGGTGCCTTGACCCGGATGTGATCTGCGCCATGACCCGCGCTTCGATCCGCTTGGCCGTTTCCCCGTCAAAGCCCGCAAAATCCACATCCTCCGGGAAACACTCAGCGGCCATATCCGCAACCGCAATCTTCACAGCTGATCCCCCTCTCTTCCAGATAGCTTTTCAGCTTCTCCCTTCCCCGGGATAATCGCTGCCGCACCGCGGCGGGACTGAGCTCCAGCGCGGCAGCGATCTCCTCGGTTTTCTGATACAGAAAATAGTAGCGCCGGAAGATGGAACGGTCCGGCTCCGGCAATTCATCCGCCGCCTGGCGCGTCAGGCGGCAAACATCTTTTTTCATCATTTCCTCCTCCAGGTCAGGGGAGGAGAGAATCATATAATCTTCCTCCAGCGGAACGGACAGGTGCAGATTCCGCAGCTTGTTTTTGGCCAGATTACGGGTGACTGCGGCCAGGTAGGCTTTCAGCTTTCCCTCCTCCACCTGGCCGACGTGGCTCCAAAGGGCAAGAAAGGCGTCGGCGGCGATCTCCTCCACGTCCTCCGGTTGAAGCGGGGGAATGGTAATATTCGCCGCAATGGTGCAGACATAGGCGCTGTATGTTTTTATGATTTCTGACAAGGCGCGGCTGTCTCCGGCCGCGAGGCGCGCTGAAAGGCGTTTTTCGTTCAAAACGGCACCCGCTCCTTTCTTCTTGTTTATCATAACACGGCTGTACAGCATTTTGTGACAGGATTTCCGAAAATATTTTTTCTGTCACAATTTTCTGTCTTCCGGTTTTCTGAGTAACAGAGAACGGAAGGAGGAAATCAGCCGATGAAGAGAATATCAGCGCTTATTCTGCTGCTGGCCCTGGTTTTCCCGCTTTGCGCCTGCGGCGCCGGAAAAACGGAAGAGTGCGTTGAGCAGCAGCCTTATGCGGAGGAAGAAACCCATATGGGCTATCTGCCCCAAAAGCTCCCTGCCCCGGAGGGATGGGAGAACATACGGGACATCACGCTGGACGGCAACAGGATCTATACCGCCGGGACGATGGGAACCGGAAAGGACAGGCAGAGCGGGGCCCCGGCGGCAATTACGCCCTGGCTGGGCGTGTTTCAGATCGAAGAGGAGAGCTGGCGGCAGATCAGTCTCCCTGAAACGGCGACAGGGGAGTTTCGCAGCATCTCCGCAAAAGAGGGTCTGCTGTGGGCTTTGCTGGTCGACTATGGCGGCGAGGATTATTCTTTTTCCCTGCTGCAATACAGCATGGACACAGACCAGGTCACGATCCGGCCCATCGGCTTTGCTCCCGCTGAGGGGCCCATCGGATACGGCTTCGGCGGCATTGCCGCGATAGGCAACGGCCTTGCACTCCTCTGTGACGAAAAGAACAATTATGTTATCGACACAGAGGGGAATATCCTGAAAACCCTGCCCCTTACAGAGGGCGATCCGCGCTGCCGCATGGAGCGGGGCGGACAGCTTTTTGCCCGCTGCACAAAGGGCGGACAGGACGGTTTTGCCTGTTTTGATCCGGAAACCTTAACTTTCACGTCCTTCATGCCCTTCAACGCCCAATCCACGGAGCCCGGGCAGTTCAGCAGCTATGGCGAAGCGACAAGCTCCCGCTGTGAGAGCGAAGGGGACAGTCTGCTGCTCTGCGGAAACGACGGGCTGTACCGCTATGACCCCAGCGGCGGCAGTACAGAGCGCCTTTCTCCGTGGACAGATCTTGCGACAGAGGCAAGAGACCTGAATATGCCGGCAGAAGTGATTCTGGAGGCGGAAAACGGCGACTTGTTCTTCTGCTCCAACGGCCCATATCTGATCAGACTGCAGCTGACGGAGCAGAGAAACAAAATTCTTCTTCGCTTTGCCTGCTGCGGAAACGGCCAGCGATATCAGGACGCCATCCTGCGCTTTAACAACACAAACCAGGACTATAAGATCGAAATGGTCAGCATTGAGCCCTCTGACCCCGACCGGCGGGAACGATTTCAAAGGGAATTTGCCGCCGGGTATGCTTATGATATCATCGACACGGCACTGCTGCCGGGGGACGGCGCGGACGCCTCTGTTCTTGCCGACCTGCTGCCGCTGATTGACAGCGACGGGGAGTACAGCCGCGAAGACTTCATTCAGCCAATTTTGACGGGCATGATGAAGGACGGCGGGCTGTATGAGCTGATTCCCAGCGTGGCGATTATGAGTCTGGCCACAAGCCCCGACGATACTCCCGGCACAGACGGCTGGACGATGGAAAATTTTGCTGACGGAAAGCCCCTTTTCTCCGCCCGCTGGGACCGGGAGAAGCTGCTGGACTGGCTTTGCCTTGCCGCGTCGGCGGAGTTTGTGGACTGGCAGAGCGGGACGTGCAGCTTCGACAGCCTGCTTTTTTCGTCCTGGCTGACGCTCATCAAAGAGGGGAGCATCGCCGACGACCTGAATCAGGCCGTACTGCTCTCCCCGCAATATAATGCGGCGGCGGGGCCCTGGCCCTATTTGGACGAGCTGGAGGGCAGCTACATCTTTTCGGGCCTGCCCGGGGCCTCCTCTCCCGGTTATTTCCTGCGGCTGAATGATCTGCCGGGGGACCAGGCAGATGAGATCCGGCTGGGCATTGCGGCAAACAGCCCCCACCGGGAGGCTGCGTGGGCGTTTCTGCGGCTCTTCCTCCGGCCGGAGTATGCCGATGAGATCCCCGTTCTCCGTTCAAGCTTTGAAGCGCGCTTTACTGAGAGAATGGAAAACGAAAATACTCTGTCCGATCTGCCGCCCTTCACCGCAGAGGACGGGGAAAAGCTGCGGGCGCTGGTTGAGGCGAGCACGAAAATGATCCGGGACGACCCTGCACTCCGGCAGATCATTCACGACGAAGCCGCAGCCTTTCTGGCAGGCCAGCGGGAAGCGGACGAAGCCGCGAAGCTGATTCAGAGCCGGGCGGCCATCTATGTGGCAGAGCATTGCGGATAAGGCAAAAGCCCGGAGCCGGAGAAAAGCTCCGCGCAAGGAAATTGAAGTACAGAATGACTGCCGCCGGACAGAGGAGCAGGAATACCTTGCCCGCTGATACAAATGTAATACTAATTCTTGATTAAAAGATTTAATCAGCGGCGCAGGGATATTGGTGCAAGACAAGGCAGAGGAACGCCGCCATACTTTGTGTATGGCAAGTGACGATAACGCAGTATTGCACCAATAGACCAAGCAGATATTAAAGATTTTTATCGAGAATTAGTATAAACGATGCCCGGAAAGCCTTGAAAATACAGGCTTGTCCGGGCATCGGGTATGTTTAGGGCAGCGCGCTGTTATTGTAAGCGGTGCAGAAAATTAAGAGATGCGGCTATTCATCAATTATGTTAAAAATATATATGTATTGGATTAATGCACAGTGTACTCGCGCTAATCAATACTATGTATTTAGTTTTAGAGTAATGTTGTTGCGTACACTTTTTACAACGCAATTGATTTGATGAGGCAAATCAGGGAACAATTTATCTTCCGATATTCCTACTTGATCTAAATCTTCCAAAATTTGCTTTTTGCGTTGTGCCGGGATTAGTATTACTTCACTTTTGCTGCAAATAATCTTTGGAGTTTCAACAGTAATAGGTTCGAAGCTATATTGTGGTGAACTCGTGCTTCCGTAAAGATTTAAAGTTTTGTTCTTCACTTGCATTCCAAATAGGTAAAAAGCACCATCCTGAGCCTTTATTCTTGGGTTGTTTTTGATTGGCATCACAGCATATGCAGGATGTGTAAGTATCCTTAAAAGTGAATCAGTATCATGTAAATTAAAATCACTATACAGATTGCCTTTCTTTGTATTGGCTTCTTTAAGTAAGTTGTCTAATGATATCCTGTCTGCAGAATAACCAAAGACAAAATCCATAATTATTTCTATATATGGATCTGTTGACCATAAAATGGGGACATTTGGGAAAACGTATACTATTCCATCTTTATCTTTCTGGTGCTCACTATTGCAGGCAAAATAAAGAGCAACAAGTGGATTTTTCGTTGTATCAAGCAGTCGGGTTGGCATACCAAAGTGCTGCATTTTTGCTAAAATTCCTAGGCGATTCCCTATAAATTCATCAGGATATAGATGCTGCATTTTTTTTAGCATCAGGTTTTCTACCAACAATAGATTTTCGCGATATAGGCTTGGGATTAATCCCCAGTCCGAATTTGATTGCCCTCTATACAGTGTTCCACTTTCTAATATTGGAGAACTAAGGTCATCAAATCTATTTTTGCTAATAAAATTAATATATTCGGATAGGTTCTCAATTAGAGTTACCGGAACCTCCTTAAATTGATCTATTTTTTCTTTCATATGATCTCCTTTACGAGCAACTTGATAATCTTGATGCAAAAAAGTTCGAAAGTGTACACTCTCAATAAGATACGGTTTGTCTAAAACATTATAAAAAACGACGATATGTGCTTTACTCTAATTTATACGCCCAATGTCCACCTTCACGGTATTTCACGAGTTTATTCTCTGCGACTAAACCCGCAAGAATCCGATTCGCCGTAGCAGCAGACACACCACATAGCTCCCGCACATCCGCATTCATAATAAACGGATGTGTTTTCAGGAACTTCTCAATCTGCTTCCACCGCATCGTCGCCTTATCCATCGGCCCATCACTCTTTCCATCGCTCAAATTGATTGCGTCGGTGAGCGATGCTTTGATTGCCGAGAGCATAAATTCAATAAATTCCGTGGACTCCCCGGCGCCATTGGAGGCATTGATGGCCGCATAATACTCCTGCTGGCGGTCATGGATAATGGATTCCACCGGGAGCCAGGCAAAGGCCGGATTCCATTTGGAGAGCAGCAGCGTATGCCATAGACGGCCAACACGGCCGTTTCCATCGGCAAAGGGGTGGATCAGTTCAAACTCATAATGGAACACGCAGCTGCGGATCAACATATGCACATCGCTGTTTTTCACCCAGTCCAGCAGTTCTATGACCAGATCCGGGACATACTGCGGCAGCGTGCCGAAATGCAGGATATGCCCTTCCTGATCGACAACACCCACAGGCCGGGTGCGGAACATTCCTGACTCCTCCACCAGTCCCCGTGTCATGATGCCGTGAGCGGTCAGCAGGTCATCCACAGAATAGGGATCCAGCTCGTCCAGCCGCTCATAGATCTCGTAGGCGTTTTTGACCTCAGCGATATCCTTAAGCGGCGCCAGGACGTGCTTCCCGTTGAGGACCGCTGTTACCTGTTCCAGACTGAGGGTATTTTGTTCAATGGCGAGGGAACCGTGGATGGTGCGAATACGGTTGGTCCGGCGCAGAGTGGGGTTGCCGGAAAAGGGGTTCAACGCTGTGAGTCTGCCCACCAGTTCGGCAATTTCCGCAACGCGGAAAAGCATCATATTCGTTATTGCAAAAGGAGGTTTCCTGATTCTCATAGAGTTACCTCATGTGGAAGATTTGTTCAACCCTATTATACCACACATCCCTCATTTCATCAATCATATCTGCGCGTAGATGAGGGATGGTGATGCTTAAAAACAGGGATTTTTGCTGTCGAAGGGCGGGGAATGAGGAAAAGCAGGGGGCGAATAGAATGAACGGAGGTGAGATTATGGTGGAGACCGCGTTTATTCTTCTGATGAACAGCATCCTGCTGATGCTGCGCATCGCCCCGGGGGACTCTTTTCCCAAGCCCCTGAGCCGGGCGGAGGAGCAGGAATACCTTGCCCGCTGGGCCCAGGGCGACGTGGAGGCCAGAAACCTGCTGGTGGAGCACAATCTCCGCTTGGTGGCGCACATCATGAAAAAGTACTACACCCAGACCGACGATGTGGACGATCTGATCTCTATCGGGACTATAGGGCTGATCAAGGGCGTCAATACCTATAAGCCCGACAAGGGCGTGCGCCTTGCCACCTACGCCAGCCGCTGCATCGAAAACGAGATATTGATGCACTTTCGCAGCCGGAAGAAGTCGGCGGGGGATGTGAGCCTGTCGGACGCCCTGGATGTGGACGGGGACGGCAGCGGCCTGTCCATCATGGACGTGGTGGCCCAGGAAGATGACATGGCCGAGCGGATCGGCAACGCGGAGCTGTGCCAGGAGCTTTTACAGAGCATCGAGACCAGTCTGACCAAGCGGGAGGCAAAAATCATCCGCCTGCGCTACGGTCTGGACGGCGCGGCCCCCATGACCCAGAAAGAGACCGCCCAGCTCTGCGGCATCAGCCGGTCCTACGTTTCCCGGATAGAAAAGAAGGCCCTGGAAAAGCTGAGACTGAGCCTGGGGGAGAGCGGCTGCTTTTAGAAACTGCGGGTAAAGAAAACTAAAAATTTTTGAAAAAGCTGCGTCGAAGCCTGTTGACGGCAGCGAGTTAAAGTGCTATGATAAGGACGCTTATAAAGCACTTTTGAGGAGCCAAATCAATGAAGAACCTGTTTGCAGCTTACGCATATTATTTTACCTTTTACTTTTTTGGCTTTATCGTCAACAAGGTAAGAGTGTTTTTCGCTGCAACAAAACCGGTTTCTTCCATGGCCTGAGAAAGGAAAAAATCGTAATTTACAGCCTGCGGTGGATAAACACATCACCGCAGGCATTTTTTGTTCCTGCGGCTGCAGGGCAGAAAGGGAGAGTAAAAATGATCATCATCGTAAAACAGGGCGCAAATGAAGAGAGAATACAGGACCTGATCCACTGGATCGAGTCTCAGAATCTGATCACCCATGTGTCCAAAGGGGAGTTTACCACCATCGTGGGCGTCATCGGCGACACGTCCAAGCTGGACGAGGATCTGATTATGGGTCTGGACATCGTGGACTCTGTCAAGCGCGTGTCCGAGCCCTTCAAGAGCGCCAACCGCAAATTCCACCCCCTGGACAGCATCATCGACGTCTCCGGGGTCAAGGTAGGCGGAGGGAACTTCGCCATGATCGCCGGACCCTGCTCCGTGGAGAGCCATGACCAGATCATCTCCATCGCCCAGGACGTGAAGGCGGCGGGGGCCAACATGCTCCGTGGCGGCGCGTTCAAGCCCAGGACCTCTCCCTACGACTTCCAGGGCCTGAAGGCCGACGGCCTGGAGCTGCTGCTGGAGGCAAAGAAGATCACCGGCCTGCCCATCGTCACGGAGATTATGAACGCAAACCACCTGCCGCTGTTTGAAAACGTGGACCTGATCCAGGTGGGCGCAAGAAATATGCAGAATTTTGAGCTTTTGAAGGAGCTGGGACACACCAAAAAGCCCATCCTCCTCAAGCGGGGCCTTGCCAACACCATCAAGGAGCTGCTGATGGCGGCGGAGTACATTATGTCCGGCGGCAACGAGAACATCATCCTCTGCGAGCGGGGCATACGCACCTTTGAAACAGCCACCAGAAACACCCTGGACCTGTCCGCCATCCCCGTGCTCCACGAGCTGACCCATCTGCCCGTGGTCATTGACCCCAGCCACGCCACCGGCGTTGCCCGGTACGTCAAACCCATGGCCGTGGCCGCGGCGGCGGCCGGCTGCGACGGACTGATTATCGAGGTCCACAACGACCCGCCCCACGCCCTCTGCGACGGCGCCCAGTCTCTGCGGCCCGAGCAGTACGAGGATGTGGCAAAGTCGGTAAACAAGGTCAGAGCGGCTCTGGCCGAATAATCATTGAAAAAAGGAGGGATGACCATGAAAATCGGGATCGTCGGTTTGGGCCTGATCGGCGGCTCTCTGGCCCGGGCTTACCACAAGAGCGGGCATGAGGTCTTCGGTTATAACCGCAACAAGGTGGTGCAGGATTACGCAAAGCTGGAAGGCACTCTGGCAGGCGAACTGAATCAGGAGACTATGGCAGCGTGCGACGCCATATTCCTCTGCCTGTACCCCCAGAAAGCCATTGAATTTCTGGAAGAAAACGCCCCGGTCATCCCCAAAAACGCCCTGGTGATCGACTGCTGCGGCACAAAGCGGCTGGTGTGCAGGGCCGGCTTTGCCCTGGCGGAGCAGTACGGCTTCACCTTCGTGGGCGGCCACCCCATGGCTGGGACCCAGTTTTCCGGCTATGCCAAGAGCCGGGCGGACATGTTTGAGGGCGCGTCCATGATTATCGTCCCACCGGAGGCGGACGATATATTGCTGCTGGAGCGGATCAAGAAGATCCTGACCCCGGCGGGCTTTGCCCATGTGACCGTCACCACCGCCGAGCACCACGACGCCATGATCGCCTACACCTCCCAGATGTGCCACATCCTCTCCAACGCCTATGTAAAAAGCCCCAGAGCCCAGGAGCACAAGGGCTATTCCGCCGGCAGCTACCGGGATCTGACCCGAGTGGCCTGGCTCAATGAGAACATGTGGACGGAGCTTTTCCTGGAAAACAAGGACTATTTGATGGAGGAGCTGGACCTGGTGATCGGGTATTTACAGGAGTACCGGGACGCCATGGCCGATGACGACGCGGACCGCCTGCGCAGCCTTCTGGCCGAGGGCAGGATCTGTAAGGAGAAGGTGGACGCCCCATGAAAAGCATAGAGATCAACACAGCAAATCCCTATCAGGTGCTTGTGGGCGGCGGCCTGCTGGGGCGCACCGGGGAGCTTGCGGCGGAGCTGGTCAAGGGCAGAAAGGCCCTGATCGTCTCCGGCAGCAACGTTTTCCCTCTTTACGGGGAGACTGTCCGGGAGAGTCTGGAAAAAGCGGGCTTTCCAGTCTGCTGCTTTGTGTACCCCGCCGGGGAAAAGTCCAAAACGGCGGACACCCTCATCGACATTTTGAACTTCATGGCGGAGCATCAGCTGACCCGGTCAGACGCAGTGTTCGCGCTGGGCGGCGGCGTCACCGGGGACATGGCGGGACTGGCGGCGGCTCTGTATCAGCGGGGCATCGCCTGCATCCAGCTTCCCACCACCCTGCTTGCGGCAGTGGACTCCTCCGTGGGCGGCAAAACCGCCGTGAACCTTCCGGCGGGAAAAAACCAGATGGGCGTTTTCTCCCAGCCCAGGCTGGTGCTCTGTGACACCGACTGCCTGAACACCCTGCCCCCGGAGGTCTATACCGAGGGCTGGGCGGAAGTGGTCAAATACGCTTTTATCCATAAAGGAGCGCTGCAGGAGCTTCTTCTTCAGGATAAGCCGGAGGAGCAGATCGAAGAGATCATTGCCGAGTGTGTGAAGATCAAGCGGGACGTGGTGACGGCGGACGAGTTTGACCTGGGCGCGCGGCAGCTATTGAACTTCGGCCACACCATCGGCCACGCCATTGAAAAATGCAGCGAGTTCAGCTGGTATCACGGCATGGCCGTGGCGGTAGGCATGGCCATGATGGTCCGGGCCTGCCGGAAAAAGGGCATATGCGACGAAGAGTGCCTTAATAAAGCGGAGCTGCTGCTGAAGAAATTCGGCCTGCCCCAGGACTGCGAATACCCGGCGGAGGCGCTTCTGGAGGCCGCCATGGCGGACAAAAAGCGCAGCGGCGGGACCATCACCCTGGTGCTGCCGGAGACCTTCGGCGTCTGCCGGCTGAAAAAAACCGCATTCAATGAACTGGGCGAGCTGATCGCCCTGGGAAAGAGATAGACTATGGATATCCGAATCAGACCTGTGCCCCTGCACGGGGCGGTGACGCCGCCGCCCAGCAAAAGTCAGGCTCACAGGCTCATCCTCTGCGCCGCCCTGGCTGAGGGCAGGAGCATCATCAGGAACCTGGCCTTTTCCCAGGATATCCGGGCCACGCTGGGCTGTGTTTCCGCTCTGGGCGCAAGCTGGACGGAGCAGGAAAGCGGCGTCATCGCCGTGGACGGCATTGGTGGCCGGGAATACACCGGGGCTCTGCCCCGTTTGGACTGCGGCGAGTCCGGCTCCACCCTGCGTTTTCTGATCCCCATCGCTCTGGCGGTGGCGGGAGGCGCGGAGTTTACGGGCCGGGGCAGGCTGATGCAGCGGCCTCAAAAGCCCTATTTTGATCTCTTTGACCAAATGGGCATAAAATACGAACAAAAGGACGATACGCTCCGGGTGGAAGGACGGCTGAGGGCGGGGGAGTACCGGATGGCCGGCAACGTTTCCAGCCAGTTTTTCACGGGGCTGCTGTATGCCCTGCCCCTGCTGGAAGGGCAGTCGCAGATCATCCCCACCACGGCGCTGGAATCGGAGGACTATATCCGCATGACCATACAGGCCCAGAAACTGGCCGGTCTCAGCGTGGAAGAGCTGCCCGGCGGCGGCTACGCCGTTCAGGCCCAGCGCTACCGGCCCATGGACGTGGCCGTGGAGGCGGACTGGTCCCAGGCGGGCTTCTGGTACGCCGCCAAAAATCTGGGCAGCGATCTGACGATCTGCGGCATGGATGAACAGTCCCTCCAGGGCGACAGGCGGATCGCGGAATTCGCGGCGCTGCTGGGCTGGGAAGGGGACCGGGAGATCGACGTGTCCCAGTGTCCGGATCTGGTGCCGCCTTTGGCCGCCATGGCCGCCCTGCGGAGAGGGGACTGCCGCATCACCGGCGCGGCCCGGCTCCGCATTAAGGAGAGCGACCGGCTCTCCGCCGTCACCGCCGCCCTGAACGCCATGGGCGCCAGGGTGGAGGAGTTTCCGGAGGAGCTGTTGATCCACGGGGTCGGCAGCCTGAAAGGCGGCGCAATTATCGACTGCTGCAACGACCACCGTATCGCCATGATGTGCGCCGTGGCCGCCACCCGCGCTAAGGGCGGGGAGACGGTTTTGCAGGGCGCGGAATGTGTCCGGAAGTCCTACCCGGATTTCTGGCAGGTATACAGAGCACTGGGAGGTGACTTTGATGTCCTCGACCTGGGGGAATAAAATCAAAATATCCGTCTTTGGCCAGTCCCACGCGGAGGCCATCGGCGTCTGTGTCGACGGGCTGCCCGCCGGAGAGCGGGTGGACCAGGAGGAGCTTCGGCGCTTTATGCAGCGCCGTGCTCCCGGCAGAAGCGCTGTTTCCACGCCAAGGCGGGAGGCCGACGAGGTGAAGATCCTCTGCGGACTGGTGGAGAACGTCACCTGCGGCGCGCCTCTGGCGGCGATCATCGAAAACACCAACACCCGCTCCAAGGACTATACATTTTTGAAGGAGACGCCCCGGCCCGCCCACGCGGACTACCCGGCCCAGGTGAAATACGGCGGCTTTCAGGACGTGCGCGGCGGCGGACATTTCTCCGGCAGGCTGACAGCGCCCCTGTGCATCGCCGGCGGCATCTGCCTGCAGATTTTGGCCCGTAAGGGCATTGAGATCGCCGCCCATATTTCTTCCGTGGGCGATGTGCAGGACGAGGGCTTTGACCCCATGGGCCTCTCCCGGGAGAGCCTTGCGGGGCTGAGAGCGGCGGATTTTCCCACCCTTTCGGCGGAAAAAGGGGAGGAGATGCGCGCGCTGATCCTGGCCGCCGCCGCGGAGGGAGACTCTGTGGGCGGCACGGTGGAGTGCATTGTCACCGGCCTTCCCGTGGGGATCGGCGGCCCCCTCTTCGGCGGGCTGGACGGGAAGATCGCCTCCGCCATCTTCGGCATCCCGGCGGTAAAGGGCGTCGAATTCGGCGCGGGCTTTGCAGCCGCCGAAATGAAAGGCTCGGAAAATAACGACCCCTACACCGTGAAAGACGGAAAAATACAGACCTTGAGCAACAATGCGGGGGGAATATTGGGCGGCATCAGTACCGGTATGCCCTTGATATTCAAAACCGCTTTCAAGCCCACCCCCTCCATTACAAAGCCCCAGCAGAGCGTCAGGCTTTCCACCCTGGAGGAGACGGAGCTTCGCGTCGTGGGCAGGCATGACCCCTGTATCGTCCCCCGGGCAGTGCCCGTGGTGGAGGCGGTAACGGCCATTGCCCTGCTGGACGCATTATTGGAAAATTGATGGGAGAAGATCAACATGAACAACGAACTTGAACAGCTGAGAGGCCAGATCGACCAGATCGACGACAAAATCATCGCTCTTTTCAAGGAGCGTATGCAGGTTTCGGATGAAATCGCCATGTTTAAAAAGGAGCACGACATGCCCACCCTGGCCCCGGGCCGGGAGCGGGCGCTGCTGGCCCGGGTGGCAGAAGAGGCGGGGGAGGAGTTTGCCGACTATACCGAGTCCCTTTTCCGCACCATCATGGCCGCCAGCCGCTCTTACCAGAATGTGCGCGCCGGAAAGAAGTCCCAGGTCTATGAGAGCGTGAAGGACGCGCTGGAAAACACGCCCCAGCTCTTCCCCCAGCGGGCCAGAGTGGCCTGCCAGGGCATTGAAGGCGCCTATTCCCAGATCGCCTGCGACAGCATCTTCAAATCCCCCAGCATCATGTATTTCAAGAGCTTTGACAACGTGTTCAAGGCGGTGGAGAGCGGCATGTGCCAGTATGGTATCCTGCCCATCGAAAACAGCACTGCCGGATCGGTCAACACCATTTACGATCTGATGCTCCGGCACAACTTCTCCATCGTCCGCTCCGCCCGGCTGAAGGTCAGCCACAATCTGCTGGCAAAGTACAGCACAAAGCTTTCCGACGTGAAGGAGATCTTCTCCCACGAACAGGCCATCAACCAGTGCGCGGCCTTTCTGGCCGGCATGAAGGGCGTGAAAGTCACGGTGGTGGAGAATACCGCCGTGGCCGCCAAAATGGTGGCGGAGTCCGAGGATCCGGGCGTGGCCGCCCTGTCCTCCCGCTTCTGCGCGGAGCATTACGGGCTACAGACCTTACAGGCCAATGTGCAGGACCAGGACAACAACTACACCCGCTTCATCTGCATCTCCAAAAAGCCGGAGATCTATCCGGGCGCCGACCGCACTTCCTTTATGATGATCATCTCCCACAAGCCCGGCTCGCTGTATAACGTGCTGTCCAAATTCTACGCCCTGGGCATCAACCTGCGCAAGCTGGAGAGCCGCCCCCTGCCGGACCGGGAGTTTGAGTTCATGTTCTATTTTGATATCGAGTCCTCTGTTTACGCCCCGGAGATGGAAAAGCTTTTTCTGGATCTGGAGTCGGAGAGCGAGGAATTCCGCTATCTGGGCACATACAACGAGGTGATCTGTTAATATGAGCGATAAAAAACGCTGCGGGCTGATCGGCGAAAAGCTGGGCCACAGCTTCTCGCCCGCCATCCACGGCAAACTGGCCGATTATGAATATAAGCTCTATGAGCTGAGCCCTGAGCGGGTAGGGCCGTTCCTGGAAAAAAAGGAATATGACGGGCTGAATGTGACCATCCCCTATAAAAAGACGGTCATCCCTTACTGCGACGAGCTGACGGAGGCTGCCCGGAGTATCGGCAGCGTCAACACCATCGTGAAGCGCCCGGACGGCACCCTGCTGGGCCATAACACCGACTATGACGGCTTTATGTGGCTGCTGAAAAACGCCGGGGCTGAGGTGAAGGGCAAAAAGGCCGTGGTGCTGGGCACCGGCGGAGCGTCCGTCACCGTTCAGGCCGCATTGCGGAACATGGGCGCGGCGCAGGTGGTGGTTGTCTCCCGCAGCGGAGAGGACAATTATGAGAACATCTCCCGCCACAGTGACGCGAAAATTCTGGTCAACGCCACGCCCGTGGGCATGTACCCCAAAACCGGCGTAAGCCCGGTGGATCTGGACAGCTTTACCGCCCTGGAGGGCGTGTTCGACGTGGTGTATAACCCGGCAAAGACCCAACTGCTGCTGGAGGCGGAGAAGCGGGGCATCCCCTGCGCCAACGGCCTGGGTATGCTGGTGGCCCAGGCCAAGGCCGCCTGCGAGCGCTTTACCGGCCAGCCCATTGCTGACGAAAAGGTGTACACCATCAAGGCCGAGATGGAGCGCAATACCCGGAACGTCATGCTCATCGGTATGCCCGGCTGCGGCAAATCCACCGTGGGCGCGGCCCTGGCGGAAAAGCTGGGCAGAAAGCTGGTGGATGTGGACGAGCGCATTGTGGAAATGGCCGGCTGCTCCATCCCCGAGATTTTTGCCAAGGATGGGGAAGAGGGCTTCCGGCAGATCGAGCATCAGGCCCTGTGCGAGGTTTCCAAAGAGAGCGGCCTTGTCATCGCCACCGGCGGCGGCGTGGTCCCCCGCCGGGAGAACCTGGACCCCATGCGCCAAAACTCCCTGATCGTCTGGCTGCTGAGAGATATCTCCTTGCTGCCCAAGGATGGCCGCCCCCTGTCCCAGGCCAATTCCCTGACGGAGATGTTCAAAGTCCGCGAGCCCATGTACCGCGCCGCCGCCGACTGCATTGCCGACAATAACGGCAGTCTGGAGGACACGGTAAAGCAGATCATGGAGGCGATGTGAGATGAAGCTTCTTGTGATCAACGGCCCCAACCTGAACATGCTGGGCATTCGGGAGCCGGACATCTACGGCCGCCAGACCTATCAGGACCTTGTGAATTATGTAAACCAAATCTGCGCCCAAAAGGGGATAAACTGCGAGGTGTTCCAGTCCAACCACGAGGGGGACATTGTGGATAAAATTCAGGCGGCCTACGGCAATACGGACGGCATCGTCATCAACCCTGCCGCCTACACCCACACCAGCGTGGCCATTCTGGACGCGCTGAAGGCAGTGTGTATCCCGGCGGTGGAGGTGCATCTGTCCGATGTGAATGCGCGGGAGAGCTTCCGGCACATCTCCTACGCGGGCATGGCCTGTGAAAAGACCTACGCGGGCTTTGGCTTTGAGGGCTATAGAATGGCCATCGAGTACCTGGAAGGGAAAAATAATTTGTAAATTATTCGTAACTTTTGCCGGAAAACGGGCCAGAGGGGGCCTGCGTGGGGCAGGAAAGCTCCGCTTATGCTTGAATTTACGCGGGAATGGTGGTATAATGCCATCTGTTGAAATTGCGCGAAAGGCAGGTGCGGGGTTTGAAACGGAGAAAATTGTTCTGGCTGTTTGGCATGGCAGCCTTGTGCCTCGTGCTTTTTACGATCATTGACGCCCGGCTGGAAAACACGTCCAGCGTCATTATGGGCGGGGCCCAGGGAGCCTATGTCAGCAGCGACACGGTGACCTTTGAAGACCCCAACGCCGAGGCCGAGCCCACAGCGGAGGATCTGCTGGACTGGCCTGTGGTCGACTTTGAAGACCCTTCCAACCAGTACCGCATGGTCCGGGACGAGACCAACTTCCTTTTGTCCTCGGCCTTTATCCCGGAGGACCTGGCTGAGATCCCCGGATACCGGCTGAGCATGTCCACTGTGGCGCTGCCCTATCTGGAAGCGTTGATGGACGCGGCGAAGGAGGCGGGCTTTACCATCTATGTGGCGGGGGCCTACCGCACCTACGGCCATCAGAACTATCTGTTCAACAGTAAGGCCAGTCAGATCGCCGCCGGCATGGGGATCGACGACTATATGGACCCGGATTATCAGCTGGCGGTAGAGGAGGCCAGAACCATCACCGCCTTCCCCGGCAGCAGCGAGCATCAGCTGGGCTTGGCCGTGGACCTGATGGACAGGCAGTATTCCAGCTGGGTCTATGAGAACATGAATCAGGAGTTTTACGCCTGGCTGGACGAGCACTGCGCGGAGTACGGCTTCATCAAGCGCTACCCCACCAAGAAGCTGCTGCTCACCGGCTGGGACGAACCCTGGCACTACCGCTATGTGGGCAAGGAGGCGGCCACCTTCATCATGGAGCACGACCTCTGCTATGAAGAGTTTTACGCCCATTACCACCCTGAGTTTACGTTCTGAATACAAGATGTTTTCTGTATTTTGATAAAAAATGCTTGCAATGTACGCGATATAGTGGTATTATCACAGAGTAAGGTTTATTTTTCTCAATGGAGTGGGCAAACGCCCACTCTTTTTTACGAACATAAACCCATAACGATCGGGAAGTGAGTGAAGCATGAGTAAGATCACCGACAAGGTAACGGCCCTGGCCAGACCCATCGTCGAGGAGGAGGGCTGCTCCCTCTGGGACGTGGAATATGTGCGTGAGGCCGGTTCCTGGTATCTCCGGGTATTTATCGATAAAGAAGGCGGCGTCTCCATTGACGACTGCGAGCGCATCAGCCGCCGTCTGGACCCCATCCTGGACGAGGAGGATCCTATCCCCGACAGCTATGTGTTTGAGGTGGGCTCCGCCGGAGCGGAGCGGGAGCTGAAGCGCCCCTCCGATTTTGAACAGTTCATGGGCAGCCAGGTGGAAGTTAAGCTCTACCAGCCGGTAAAGGGCAGCAAGGCCTTTGTGGGTACGCTTACGGCCTATGACCAGGGGAAAGTGACCGTCACCGTGGGCAAAGAGACGATGACGTTTGAAAAAGCACAGACAGCGCAGGTCAGACTGCATGTAACGATATAAAAGGGGTTAATGAAATGAACGCAGAATTTTTTGAAGCTGTAGAGGATATCGAGAAGGAAAAGGGTATTCCCAGAAGCTACATGTACGACAAGATCAACCAGGCCATGCTGGCCGCCTTCCGCCGGGACAATCCGGACTGCGGCGACAACGTGGAGATCCTCCTGGATGAAGATAAAAAGCGCATCGAGATGAGCGTGAAAAAGACCGTGGTGGAGCAGGTGGAAGACCCCAACATGGAGATCAACCTGGAAGCCGCCAAGAAGATCAGCCGCCGGGCCAAGCTGGGCGACGTGATCGGCGTCCCCGTGGAGACCAAGAAGTTTGGCCGCATCGCTGCCCAGGCGGCAAAGCAGGTCATCATCCAGGGCATCCGCGAGGCGGAGCGGGGCATCATCTATGAGGAGTTCACCTCCAAGGAGCACGAGATCCTCACCGGCGTGGTCTCCCATATCGAACCCAGAAACGGCAGCGTCTCCATCCGCATCTCCTCCAACAGCGAGTTTACCGAGGCCATGCTGGCCCCCAACGAGCGCATCAAGACCGAAGCTCTCAAAGAGGGCGACAGGATCAAGGTCTATGTGGTGGAGGTCAGAAATTCCACCCGCGGACCCCAGGTGCTCATCAGCCGCACCCATCCCGGCCTGGTCAAGCGCCTGTTCGAGCTGGAAGTGCCCGAGATCTTCGACGGCACCGTGGAGATCAAGTCCATCGCCCGCGAGGCGGGCAGCCGCACCAAGATGGCCGTCTGGTCCGGCGACCCGGACGTGGACCCCATCGGCGCCTGCGTAGGCCCCAAGGGCGGCCGCGTAGCCAGCATCGTGAGCGAGCTGGGCGGCGAGAAGATCGACATCGTCAAATACAGCGAATCTCCCGAGGAATACATTGCGGCCTCCCTCTCTCCCTCCGAGGTCATCAGCGTCACCATGCTGGAGGATGGAAAGAGCTGCCGCGTCATCGTGCCTGACGGCCAGCTGTCCCTCGCCATCGGCAAGGAGGGCCAGAACGCCAGACTGGCAGCCAAGCTCACCGGCTATAAGATCGACATCAAGCCCGAGTCTGAGGCTTAATTCTAAGGAAGAAAGGCGGCAGCGGAATGCAGAAGAAGATCCCCATGCGGCAGTGTCTCGGCTGCCGTGAAGCAAAACCCAAAAAGGAGCTGATCCGCGTGGTGCGCTCCCCCGAGGGCCAGATCAGCCTGGACTTCAAGGGCAAGGCCTCCGGCCGGGGCGCGTACATCTGCCACGACTCCCAGTGCCTGAAAAAAGCCATCAAGTCCAAGGCGCTGGAGCGGGCCTTTTCCACCCAGATCCCCCCGGAAATCTACGATAAACTGAACGAGCAGATGGAGGGCGGCCAATGAGAGAAAAAACGCTGAATCTCCTTGGCCTGATGCGAAGGGCCAACGCCCTGCAGCTGGGCGAGACCAATGCCGGCGCCGCCGTGAGGGGCGGCAAGGCAAAGCTCCTCCTTCTGGCAAGGGACGCGTCCGACAACGCCCGCGGCAGGGCAGAGGGCTTCCTCTTCGACCACAATACCATCGGCCTGACCCTGCCCTTCACCAAGGCGGAGATCTCCGCCCACGTGGGGGTGAGCGGCTGCTCCATGGCGGCGGTGACGGACATCGGCTTTGCCAACGCCCTGATGAAGCTTCTGGTGGAGCTGTCGCCGGGAGAATATGAGGAGGCCGCGGCCCAGGTAGAGCAGCGTTTTTCCAAGGCGGAGCGCCGCAAAAAGGAAGCAAAGGCCCACGAGAGAAACAAGAGGACAGGAAAAAGGAGGACTAATATATGAGTATGATTAAGTACAGAGTGCACGAGGTGGCAAAGGATTTTAATGTGACCTCCAAGGTTATCGGCCAGATCCTGACCGACTATATTGCGCCTCCTAAGAACCATATGCAGGTGCTGGAGAACAATGAGCTGGATGTGATCTTTGAGTACATGACCCAGCACAACCAGGTGGCGAGCCTGGAGGAGGTCTTTAACGTCAAACCCAAGACCGAGGCCCCCCGCAAGCCCCAGCCCCAGAACCAGAATCAGAATCAGAACCAGAGAAACAACGCCCCCGCCCAGCAGGGCCGACAGGATAAGGCCCCGGCCAAGCAGGATAACCGCCAGCAGGGCCAGCAGGGCCAGCAGGCTCCCCGCCCGGCCGCTCCCCAGGAGCAGCCCAAGGCGGAGAAGAAGGATAAACCCCACACCCCCCGCCAGGTGGCGGAGAAGCGGGTGGTGGACACCCGCGGCGGCGTAGCCGTGAACATCGAGAAGTATAACGAGAAGTTCGAGGACATGGCCGGCGACAAGACCGGCGGCCGCAATATGGGCCGGGGCGGCACCAAGGAGAAGATCGGCAACAAGAACAAGCAGCGCCAGAACTCCCAGGCAGCCTCCGCCAAGCGCCGTCAGGAAGAGCGGGACAAGATGCAGAAGCTCCAGCTGGAGATCGCCAAGAAGCAGCAGCTCAAGGTTCAGATCCCCGACGAGATCAGCGTGGGCGAACTGGCCTCCCGCATGAAAAAGACCGCCTCCGAGGTCATCAAGCAGCTGTTTAAACTGGGCGTTTTCGCCTCCGTGTCTGAGGTCATCGACTACGACACCGCCGCTCTGGTGGCCATGGAGCTGGGCTGCAAGGTGGAGAAGGAAGTTATCGTCACCGTTGAGGAAAAGCTCATCGACGACCATGAGGATAAGCCCGAAGATCTGGTGCCCAGAGCCCCCGTCGTGGTGGTCATGGGCCATGTTGACCACGGCAAGACCTCACTTTTGGACTATATCCGCCACGCCAACGTGGTCTCCGGCGAGGCCGGCGGCATCACCCAGCACATCGGCGCTTACACCGTGGAGATCAACGGCAGCCCCATCACCTTCCTGGACACCCCGGGCCACGAGGCCTTTACCTCCATGCGCGCCAGAGGCGCCATGGTAACGGATATCGCCATTCTGGTGGTGGCCGCGGACGATGGCATCATGCCCCAGACCGTGGAGAGCATCAACCACGCCAAGGCAGCAAACATCCCCGTGGTGGTGGCCATCAACAAGATGGACACCGTGGGCGCCAATCCCGAGCGCATCAAGCAGCAGCTGACGGAGTACGACCTGGTCTCCGAAGAGTGGGGCGGCGACACCATCATCTGCCCCATCTCCGCCAAGACCGGCATGGGCATCGACAACCTGCTGGAAAACCTGGTCATCCTGGCCGAGGTGCAGGAGCTGAAAGCCAACCCCAACCGGGCCGCCAGAGGCGCCGTCATCGAAGCCCGGCTTGACAAGGGCCGGGGCCCCATTATGACCGTCCTGGTGCAAAACGGCACCTTGAAGCTGGGCGATATCATCATCGCCGGCACCGCCGTGGGCCGCGTCCGCACCATGATCAACGACAAGGGCCAGCGGGTCACCGAGGCCGGCCCCTCCACCCCTGTGGAGATCTCCGGCATGTCCGAGGTCCCCAGCGCCGGCGACACCTTCAACGCCGTGGCAGACGAGCGCATGGCCAGAGAACTGGCCGAGGAGCGCCGCGTCCAGATGGCCAATAACGCCTTGGGCGGCACCAAGAAGGTCAGCCTGGAGGATCTGTTCAGCCAGATCCAGGCCGGTGAGATGAAGACCCTGAACATCATCGTCAAGGCCGACGTGCAGGGCTCTGCCGAGGCCGTCAAGACCTCTCTGGAGAAGATCTCCAACGACGAGGTTCGCGTCAAGGTCATCCACAGCGCCGTGGGCGCCATCAACGAGTCTGACGTGATGCTGGCCGCCACCTCCGGCGCCATCATCGTGGGCTTCAACGTCCGCCCGGACAACGCCGCCAGAGACAGCGCCGCAAGGTCTAAGGTGGATATGCGCATGTACCGCGTCATTTACGACTGCATCAACGAGATCGAGGCCGCCATGAAGGGTATGCTGGCTCCCCAGTTCAAGGAGGTCATTATCGGCCACGCCGAAGTGCGCGAGACCTACAAGGTCTCCAAGGTGGGTACGGTCTGCGGCTGCTACTGCACCGACGGCAAGATCCAGCGCGGCTGCGACGTGCGCGTCCTGCGGGACAATATCGTTATCCACGAGGGCAGCCTGGCCTCCCTCCGCCGCTTCAAGGACGACGTAAAGGAAGTCGCCAGCGGCTACGAGTGCGGTATGCAGGTGGAGAAATTCAACGACATCAAGCCCGGCGATATTATTGAGTGCTTCGTCATGGAGCAGATAGACAGATAACATTACGGACGGGCGCTTTAACACAAAGCGCCCGTTTATACTAACAGGAGAATCAATATGGCATCCAACAAGCTTGCAAGAACCAACGACGATATCCAGATCGTCCTGTCCAAGCTCCTGCGGGAGATCAAGGACCCCAGAGTGCAGCAGGGCATGATCAGCGTCACCCGTGTGGAGACCACCGGGGACCTGCGCTATTCCAAGGTCTGGCTCTCCGTTATGGGGATGAAGGACGAGAAGGAGTTTAAAAAGGGCCTGAAATCCGCCTCCGGCTGGCTCCGGCGGGAGCTGGGCAATGCGATGAAGCTGCGCTACACCCCCGAGCTGGTGTTCGAGATCGACCACAGCATCGAGTACGGCGCCCATATCAGCCAGGTCATCAGCTCTCTGGATATCAAACACGACGAGGAAGAGAACAATGAACTTTAAGGAATGTGCCAGGCTCCTCTCGGAGCGGGATAATATCCTTCTTGTCACCCACAAAAACCCGGACGGGGACACCATGGGCAGCGCCGCCGCCCTGTGCAGCGCCCTGCGCCGCAAGGGGAAGACCGCCTGGCTCTACCCCAACGACGCCGTCATCGAAAAGCTCCTGCCCTATGTGGAGGAGTATTTCGCCCCGGCAGACTTCACCCCTGCCTATATCGTTTCCGTGGATGTGGCCACGGAGAAGATGTTCGCCCGGGGCTTTGAAGGGGAGGTCAACCTCTGCATCGACCACCACCCCACCAACTCCCACTACGCGCCCAAGGAGCTGATCCGGGCCGACCGGTCCTCCTGCGGGGAAATCGTGCTGGAGCTCATCAAGGCCCTCTGCGGCGGCGTGGAGAGAAATGAGGCCACTTTGCTGTATATCGCCGTGTCCACCGACACCGGCTGCTTCCAGTATTCCAACACCAACGCCCGCACCCTGGAGGCGGCGGCGGAGCTTTTAAAGCGGGGGGCCAACAACGCGGAGATCAACCTGAAATTCTTCCGCAAGATCTCGCCCGCCCGCATGAAGCTGGAGGGCATGATCTATGACCGCATGAGCTTTCACCGGGACGGCAAGGTCACCGTGGCCACCGTCACCCGGCAGATGATGGCCCAGGCCGGGGCCACCGAGGACGACTGCGACGATCTGGCCGGCCTCGCCGGCAAGGCCGAGGGCAGTGTGGTGAGCATCACCATCCGGGAGCAGGAGGACGGCAGCAGCAAAATCTCCGTCCGCTCCATGCCCGAGGTCAGCAGCAGCGATATCTGCGCCGTTTTCGGCGGCGGCGGACACGCCATGGCCGCCGGCTGCACCATCTCATGCCCGCCGGAAAAGGCCAAAAGGATGCTTCTGGCCGTGGTGGACGAGGTCTGGAAATGAACGGCATCCTCCTTGTGGACAAAGAGCAGGACTGGACCAGCAACGACGTGGTGGCAAAGCTGAAGGGCGTTCTCCACGAGCGGCGCATCGGCCACTCCGGCACCCTGGACCCCATGGCCACCGGGCTTTTGGTGCTGTTTGTGGGCCGGGCCACCCGGGCCGTGGAGTTTGCTGAGAGCCACGCCAAGCGCTACCTGGCCGGGCTTCGCTTAGGCTTAAGCACCGATACCCAGGACATCACGGGCCGGGTGCTGAAAAGCAGCCAAGCCCCTGTCAGCCGGGAAGAGCTGCTGGCTGTCCTGAATGAATTTACGGGGGAGATCAGCCAGATCCCGCCCATGTATTCCGCCATCAAGGTCAAGGGGCAGAAGCTCTATGACATCGCCCGCCGGGGCGGGGAAGTAGAGCGCAAGCCCCGGCCGGTCACCATTTCCGCCCTGGAACTGCTGGGCCGGGAAGGGGATGACTGGCAGCTGGACGTGTGCTGCTCCAAGGGCACCTATATCCGCACCCTCTGCCACGACATCGGCGAAAAACTGGGCTGCGGCGGCTGCATGAGTTCTCTGCGCCGGGTCCAGGCCGGGGAATTTACGGTGGATCATGCCCATACCATCGGGCAGATCCAGCAGGCGGCGGATGAGGGCCGGGCGGAGAGCCTGCTCATCCCCGTAGACAGCCTTTTCCGGGAATACCCGGCGCTGACGGCCTCCGCGAAGGCGGAGCAAAGGCTTCGCTGCGGCAACAGCATAAAATGCGCGGCCCGGGACGGAAAAGTCCGGGTCTATTCCGACAGCGGAGAATTTCTGCTGCTGGGCCAGGTCTCCGGCGGCGAGCTGAAAACCATAAAAAGTTTTTTCGAGGTATAGAGAAACATGGCAGAGTGTAAAAGAGCCATAGCCTTGGGCTTCTTTGACGGCGTGCATGTGGGTCACGCCGCCCTTCTCAACAAGACAAAGGAGCGGGCAGCACAGATCGGGGCCATGCCCTCCGTGCTCAGCTTTGACGTGCACCCGGACAATCTGGTGTTCGGCAAGGAAGTGCCGCTGATCAACAGCGCCATCGGCCGGGAGGACATCATCCGCCGCTGCTTCGGCATTGACAATGTGGTCTTTATCCACTTTAACCGCCATGTGATGTGCATGCCCTGGCAGGAGTTTGTGGACTCCATCATCGCGGAGCTGAACGTGGCCTGGGTGGTGGTGGGCCATGATTTCACCTTTGGCTATAAGGGCCAGGGCAATCCCCAACGCCTGACGGAGTACTGCGCGGAGCGCGGTATCGGCTGCGACGTGATCCCAGCCGTCACCATGGACGGCAGGGTGGTCAGCTCCACCTATATCCGGGAGCTGATCCGCGCCGGCAACGTAAAAGAGGCCAACCGCTATCTGGGCCACCCCCACATGCTGGCAGACACGGTTCATTCCGGCTACCATCTGGGCACCAAAATGGGAACGCCTACTATTAATATGTATTTCCCTGACGGGGTGCTGGTGCCCCGCTACGGCGTGTATGCCACCAAGGTCTGCCTGGAAAACGGCAGGAGCTATGTGGCGGTCACCAATGTGGGCGTGCGTCCCACGGTCAGCCAGGATAACCGGGTCAGCGTGGAGAGCCACCTGCTGGACTACGAGGGCAACCTCTACGGCCGGCAGGCAAGGGTGGAATTTTATGACTTCATCCGGGGCGAGCAGAAGTTTGATTCCTTCGAGGCCCTCTCCGACCAGATCAAGCGGGACGCAGAGACCGCCAGACGCTATTTTGCCGAAAACACGGACTGAAAAAAGTTAACTCAACCTTTGGTTGAGTTAACTTTTTGTGGTTTCAACGAATAAGTTATAGGCTTTTTTCATGGATTTCGCTACAATCTGGCACAGAAACGAAAAGGAGGGACCCCAATGAACGAAACACTGGGAACAAATATTATGCGCATGAGAAAAGAGGCGGGAATGACCCAGGAGCAGCTGGCAAACGCCCTGGGCATATCCTACCAGGCGGTGAGCAAATGGGAAAACGGGGGTTCACTTAGATAAAGATACCACATCAATAATCCCACGCTGACTTTTGCTCAACCGATACAGCCAGAGGGCTGGATAACAAGAAAAGGCGGTATGCGCCCCGTGGAGGGGTAGCGTACC
>SAMEA3663248__coassemble_66_pt1 | contig 46540 bp, 41 predicted proteins | sample SAMEA3663248__metabat2_low_PE_036 | metagenome-assembled genome bin SAMEA3663248 (sample SAMEA3663248) | pig gut metagenome | biome: pig gut; feature: pig-associated habitat; material: faeces | place: China | collected 2013 | reverse complement strand
TTTTGCTTTGGGTTTCCGCTTTGTCCCGCTTCCCCGCCTCCACGGCGATCTCGGCGGCCCGCTGATTGGGAAAACGGAACACGCCGGTGGAGATGCAGCAGAACGCAATACTTGTAACTAAGTTTTCCTCGGCCAGTTCCAGACAGGAACGGTAGCAGGAGGCCAGCAGGCGCTCGTCTTCCGGGCTCACGCGGCCCTCGATGATGGGGCCGACGGTATGCAGAACATAGTCGCAGGGCAGGTTGTAGGCCCGGGTGATCTTGGCCCGACCGGTGGGCTCCTCGTGGCCCTGCTGTTCCATGAGCCGGGCACAATCCAGCCGAAGCTGGACGCCCGCAAAGGTATGGATGCAGTTGTCGATGCAGGCGTGGCAGGGCACATAACAGCCCGTCATTCCGCTGTTTGCGGCGTTGACGATGGCGCCGCACCTCAGCCGGGTGATATCGCCCTGCCAGAGGTACAAATCTCCGCGAACCGGCTCCAAATCGGCCAAGCTGGTGATGCCTGACGCTTCAATCTCCTGACGCAGATATTCGTCCTGCACGGTCAGAAATCCGGCGTCGATGGCCCTGGGGCGGCGGATATTCATCAGAGAGCGCAGCATGCGCTTCTGTTCATATGCGTCTGCCGGGACTTCCATGCCGCCATAACGCCCGTCCTCGTCCAGCAGCCGCCGGATGAGAAATTCTCTTTTTTCAGCCTGGTTCATGTAGTTCACAGCATTACTTCAGATGATCGTACCATCTCTCATTGCCGGTTATCGTTTCACTAATTGACTGACAAAGCGGAGTTGGTTCAGATCATCTACTTCACAGACATCCACATCACGCAGCAGATGGCCATCAATGCGGCAGTAATACTCAGCAAGAGTTTCTTCTTTCTTTGGGTGAGTAGCCTTCCTGATACAGAGGATTTTCTTTACATCTGCCGGGAGATAGCTCATGTAGAAGATCGCTTCATTCATCCCCATCAGCTTGGCGCTCGGAATATTTCCAGAATCGGTCCATGCATAACATTTGCATTCTACAACAATACTCTTGTCTTTGGAAACACAGTCAAATCTGTGCTCTTTTGGTGGCGCGCCAATTGGAATGGGTACCTCTAGTTCAAAATCCTTATCCCAATATTGCTGCATTATCGTGCAGACTCGCTCTTGAAACTCTCGGCCTACTCTTGGATTATCTGAATTAGAATTCATAGTAGTTCCACCACACTTTCCTTTTACTGTGGACAATTTACCACCGTTTTTAACATTATATTGTCAGTAAGGTTAAAAAGCAAGCGCGTGAAACCTGTCAGTTAACATCGTTTGCGATCAGAACGCGTAAGGAGGATTGCCGGAAAAGTCGGCGATCACGCCGTGGGGATCTTCCAGATAGAACACTTCAAATATGGGGTTATCGGCAGTCTGGTACTGTCCCTTGACGATGGGATTGTTCATACAGCCCTCTTTGATCGCCATGTTGTTTTCGAACACGGCCTTGCCGTGCAGTCGGATCCAGGCATAGCTGGGGCTGGACACGGAAACCTCCACATAGGGGTTGGCCTGCATATCCTTGTAAACGTCCTTCTGGTTGTTGGTGCAGAACCACAGCTTGCCGTCCTGCTCAAAGCAGAACATGAAGGGGCGGCACTTGGCTTTCCCGTCCCGGCCCACGGTGGCCAGATATTGAACAGGGTTGGCGGTCAGAAATTCAACGACTTTTTTCATAAAGAATACCTCCAATGGTTTTTGCAGCTTGACTTACGCCTTGCTTGGCTTTAGAATAAAGTTGAAAGTATCATTTGTAAAGTAAGCACAATATTGTGCTGTAGTTACCAAAAAGAAACTATTGGAGGCTTTGTGATGAATTTGCCCGCATGTCCGGTGGAGACGACCCTGATGATCATCGGGGATAAGTGGAAGGTGCTGATCCTGCGGGATCTGATGAACGGCACCATGCGCTTCGGCGAGCTGAGAAAGTCCATCGGCACGGTGTCCCAGAAGGTGCTGACCGCCCAGCTGAGGGACATGGAGGAGAAGGGCCTGCTGACCCGCAAGGTCTATGCCGAGGTGCCGCCCAGAGTGGAATATACCCTCACCGAGACAGGCTACAGCCTGAAGCCGGTTCTGGACGCTATGTGGGCCTGGGGCGCGGAGTACAAGGCGAAGAACGGATAAGGAGGACAAACCATGATTCGGGAAATTTGCAGGGATCAGTTTTTCCTTGCCCGAAAGGCAGAACCTGCCACGGCTGCTGATCTCAGCGCGGCACAGGATCTGCTGGACACTTTGGCTGCCCATAAAGACGGCTGCGTGGGCATGGCGGCGAATATGATCGGCGTCAACAAACGCATCATCGCCTTTGACAACGAGGGGGAATACATGCTCATGTTCAATCCCGTCATCGTCAAGCAGTCCGGTGCGTATGAGGCGGAGGAGGGCTGCCTGTCCCTCACCGGCACGCGAAAAACGAAGCGTTACAAGACCATCAAGGTCCAGTGGCAGAACGAGAAGTTTCAGACACGGCTCAGGACCTTTACCGGCTGGACGGCAGAGATCATCCAGCACGAGATCGACCATTGTGAGGGGATTTTGATATGATTTTATGTTATTCCGGTACCGGGAACAGCCGGTACGTGGCAAAGCGCATCGCGGTTGCCCTGGGCGACGAGCTTCTCAGCATGAACGACCGTATCAAAGCGGGCGATACTTCGCCGGTCGAGGGGAACGAGCGCCTGATTATCGTCACACCCACTTACGCGTGGCGCATTCCGCGCATCGTACGGGATTGGCTGACAAAAACGGACTTTCCCGGTGCAAAGCAGGCATGGTTTGTCATGACCTGCGGCAGCGAAATCGGCAATGCGGCAAAGTATAACCTCGGGCTCTGCCGGGAGAAACAGCTCGCCTATATGGGCACGGCGCAGATCATCATGCCTGAAAATTACATTGCCATGTTCGACGCGCCCCAAGCCGACGAGGCGCGGCAGATCGTGGCCAGGGCGGAGCCGGACATTGACCGTGCACTCTCCGCCATTGCGGCGAATCAGGCCTTCCCGCTGCCCCGCGATAATCTTTATGACCGCTTCATGAGCGGCCCGGTGAACCCGATCTTCTATTCTTTCTGCGCCAAGGCAAAGGCTTTCACCGCCAGCGACGCCTGCATCGGCTGCGGAAAGTGTGCCGCGCTCTGCCCGACGAACAATATCAACATTCAAAACGGCAAGCCGGTCTGGAGCGGCGACTGCACCCATTGCATGGCCTGTATCTGTTACTGCGCTGCAGAAGCCATCGAGTACGGAAAAAAGAGCCTGGGCAAGCCCAGGTATCATTTCGAGGCGCTTTGAAATAATCCTCTTCCCCCTTACGTCACGGCAGGGAAGTCATGCGCATTGAGAAAAGTAACTTTTCTTTGTTTATCGCCCCGCAAACTTTGAGCTGATTCATGCTCAGAAAACATTTGCATAACCTCCCTTATAGAGCTACAATCCAACAAACGTGAAACGAAAACGCTTCCCGCCTTGGGTCGGTGAAAACCACTGATTTGAGGCGGGAAGCGTTTTGACCACATGTCTGACCACAGCCGGGGGCGGAATGGGTGGAAAATGCGAGATTAAAGAGGATTAAAAAGTGAGAGAAAACGAGCAGAAACAATGAAAAACTGCTGTAAACGACCAGAAAAAATTTTCAGTCGCACTTTGGGACTACCAGGACAAAGGTTCAAGCCCCGGTTCGGGACAAAATTTCCCCGGAGTATCCCTTATGGGGATCGTTCTTTGCTTATTAAAGCGTATATTTGCGTTTTCATACAAATAATGTTTTTTCGCGGGGAAATTTGCCGATGGATCAATTATATCGTACTCTGCTTGCGAGTTGAACAGAAAATCTGCTGTACGATAGAAACCATATATGATATAATACACATGATAAAGAGATGAAAGAAGCTGCCGATATGAAATTTGAAACTGCAAAATATACTGCACTGGGGTTGCTGCTTGCCGGTCTGGCCGTCGGAGTCTCCGGAATTTTCCTCGTTGAAGAAGGTACGCCCCTGTACACCTTTACCCTTACCATTACTGTAGCCCTTCTCTGTGCGGGTATTGCTGTTGGCGCCGTGTGGGCGCGCTGCCCGCATTGCGGTAAACATCTGTTTATAAACATGCTTAAATGGAAGACTTGTCCCAAATGCCGGCGAGCGCTTTATGAAGATAAAAAGAGGTAAAACGGTAAAAATTAATATTTATTACACATATTGTATGCTATTCCGTTTTTTGGAATGGCATATAACTTTTTGCGTATATTTATGAAAAAAGTAATTGTTCATTATGGCAAAATGCATCCCGGAAATTTTGTTAAAAAAAGAGAAATGGCTGCAGAAAAGAGAAAAAAACGCAGCTGTATGGTATAATTCTTGCTACAAGGAAGATCTGTTTGAATAGCAGACAGGTAAAGACAGACTGGCAGGCGTAAAAATTGGAGATATTACTTAGCAGAGAAACAAAACAGATTTTGGGTCAGCGCATGTATCAATCTATGAGCTTGCTGCAGATGGGTGCAGAGGAACTGGAAGAGTATATGCATGAGCTGAGCCTGGAAAACCCGCTGATTGACGAAAAGCCCCGGAAAGCGGACACATATATTGCCAGTTCAGGCTGCGGGAGAGTTCGGATGCAGAACGGCCAGGATCTTGAGCTGCCGATACCGGACAAGGTGCGAAATACGCTGAAAATGTCGCTCAATGAGCAGATACAGTTTTACCATTTACCGGAGTCTACAGCGGCGGCGCTAAGGCTGCTGCTTCTCAATCTGGACGAGAAAGGATTTTTGCCGGAAAATATTACCGGAACGAAAGAATGGAAGAAAAAGCCTCATGCGTTCGCGGAGGCGTTAACTGTGCTGCAGAGCCTGGAGCCATCCGGCGTGGGCGCACGCAACATTTCAGAGTGCCTTTGCCTCCAGCTGGAACGCATGGGAAAGAAGGAGACGCTGGCCTATGTAATATGTAAAGAATATTTACAACACCTGGTGAAAAGTCATTTTAATCATATTTCAAAAGCGCTTAATGTTGAAGAAAGCAAGGTAATTGAAGCGAAAAAGCTTATTGCCTCTCTTAATCCTGTACCGTCAAATGGATTTGACGACGGTAAATATACCATTTGGGCCGTGCCGGATGTTGAGATCGCGTACGATGGCGGAGAGCCTGTTGTCGTAAAACTTGACAGCTATATGCCGGAATACACCATAAATCAATATTATGAACAGATGGGTTCGAGAAAGGACCTGAGCGAAGAAGAGAGCGGGTACCTTCGCGAAAAAATCAATCAGGCCAAATGGGCGCTGGACTGTGTTGACCGGAGAAAAGAGATGATCGTCGCCTGCGCGGAGGTGATGGCGCAGGAACAGCGGGAGTTTTTTGAGACGGGCGGAAAAATTCACCCCTGTTCCATGAACGATATTGCAAACAAACTTGGCGTACACCCTTCGACCGTTTCACGGACGGTAAAGAACAAATATATTGCCTGCCGCTGGGGGATAGTTCCCATGTCCCGCTTATTTACACAGGAGATCGGCGGCGGAACATCGGAAGAAATTACTGAAGCGATCAAAAACATTATACGGGAAGAGGATCCGAAGCACCCGCTCAGCGATAATGCACTGTGTAAGAGCCTTTCAGAAAGAGGATTTGAAGTTGCCCGGCGCACGGTCGCAAAGTACAGAGATGAGGCTGGAATACCGCCTGCAACCGGCCGGAAAAAGCGATGACAGAAAGATAGTAAAATAATGTTACATAGTTGTAAAGGTGTTGCGGACACAGAAAGGCAGGGCAGTATCTGAATGCGGCTCGGATACTGCCCGGCCTTTCTGATTTTACAGCGAAAAAACGTCACAAAGTTGATCCGTACAGTCAAAAGAAAAGTTGGCACGATGATTGCTGTAAATAGGATGAATCCCTTACACGGAAAATATGCGCGGACCAGTGGACGCGATTAACAGTATATATTACTTAAAAAGGAGATCGGACGAATGAAGATGTATATTAACGGCAAGCCGGCCGACGCATCTGACGGCGAGGTTATTGCAGTTGTCAATCCGGCAACGAACGAAGTGATCGACACTGTCCCGGCGGCGACGGAAAAAGATGTTTATGACGCAATAACCATAGCCGTCGAGGGAGAAAAAGAATGGAAAAAAGTCCCGCTGCACAGGCGTATGGCCATGATGCAGAAGTTTATTGACCTGGTTATGGAGGACAAAAACCATGAGCGACTGGCGCTGATCCAGTGCAAGGAGATCGGCAAGCCATACAGAGAGTCGTACAATGACTTCGGCGGATTCAAGGCCCATATTGAAGGGTTCATTTCCGCGGCCCGCAATAATCTGGGCGGTACCACGATTCCTTTTGGCGTCCAGGCCGGTATGGAAAATGACTTTGACGTCTCCATCCGGGAGCCCATCGGAACCATTGTCGGTATTATTCCCTTTAATGCTCCTCTGACTTTGTTTGCCAAGAAGGTGGCTCCCGCGCTTCTCAGCGGCAACTGCTGCATTGTCAAGCCGGCCAGCGATGACCCGCTCACCGTTCTGCTCCTCTCCGAGCTGATGTATGAGGCCGGCTTCCCCGGCTATGCGTACCAGTGCATTACCGGGCGCGGCGAGACTGTAGGCGAGTGGCTCACTGCGGATAACCGTATTGCGGGGGTAAACTTTACCGGAAGCACCACCGCCGGCAAAAAAGTCGCTGAAAATTGCGGCCGCAATTTGAAGTATCAGAGCCTTGAGCTGGGCGGCAACGCGCCCATGATCATCTGCGCGGACGCCGACATTGACAATGCTGTTAACGAAGCTACCGCATGCAGAGCGTTTTACATGGCAGGCCAGATCTGCTCAGTTCCGAAGAGGTTCATTGTTCACAGAAGTGTGCATGATGAGTTTGTTGACAAACTTCTTGCCAAGGTAAAAACCGTTAAGGTTGGAGACCCCATGGACCCGGAGACCACAATGGGCACATTGATCAGCGAAAAAGCGGCGGTGCGGGTCGAAGCGCAAGTCAACAAGGCCATTGAACAGGGCGCAAAGCTGCTGCTGGGGAACAAACGCCAGGGCGCATTTTATGGACCTACCGTGCTGGACGGCGTTGACCGGACTATGGACATTGCCCACGATGTTGAGGTGTTTGGCCCGGTCTTCCCGGTGATGACCTTTGACACGCTGGAAGAGGCAATTGAAATTGCCAACGACACCAAGTACGGCCTCGGTTCCTGCATTCTGACAAAGGATCTGGGAATCGCGTTCAAAGCGTCCCTTGAACTTGAAGCGGGCTCTGTTGTGATCAACGGCCAGAGCCTGTACCGCAATTTGCTCACGCCCTACGGAGCGAATAAAGACAGCGGCCTGGGACGCGAAGGCCAGACACAAACCCTTTTGGCAATGACACAAACCAAAAACATTGTGTTCAAGAATATCTTGAAGTGACAGGATCATGGGTACAAGCCGTGTGTTTACCACAGTGTAATTTTTATTCAGATTGGAGAGGTGAAACTTGGTCAAGCTTATCAACAAACTTATGCGAATCGTTGAGTTCATTGTGACGATCATGTTTGCTGTGGCTGTCATCCTGGTCATTGCACAAGTGTTCTGGCGCTATGTCCTGGGCGATCCGATTACCTGGACAAACCAGATATCCAGAGCATTGTTCATATGGATGACCTATCTTGGCATCCCGGCTTTGTTCAACCGGAACATATTAATGTCCTTTGACCTTCTTCAGGAAAAGGTCAAAGGGGCGGCAAATATCTGGCTGAAAATCGGTTTCAGGGTATTGGGCCTGTTCTTCTGCATTTGCTGGTTCATATTCAGCTGGGAGCTGTGCAGTAAATCGGTCGGACTGGTATTCCCCGGCATTGCCATTCCTAAAAACGCACTGTATGGCGCGCAGAATGTTTGCTGCGCATTACTGTTCATCGTACAGACCGGCCAGATCGTGGAATTGCTCGGCGGGTTAAGATCACTGAAGAACGGAAAGGAGACAGACGAATGATACTTTGGGTCTGCATTATTATATTTGTAGTGCTGCTCTTGATCGGCGCGCCCATTATTCTGTGCCTGGGTATCCCGCCTGTCGTCTGGCTGCTTCAGAACGGCGCGATCCCCAACATGGTGATGGGGCAGAAAATGTTCAGCGCGGTCGACAGCTTTGCCCTTATGGCTATTCCGTTTTTCATGCTGGCCGGTCAGGTGATGGAAAGGACAGGAATAACAGAGGCCATCGTTGATTTTGCCAACGCAGTTATCGGCTGGGTTCGCGGCGGACTTGCATGTACGGTCGAGCTGGCCGGTATGCTTATGGCCGGTATTTCCGGCTCTTCAAACGCCGACGCGTCCGCCCTCGGCGCAATATGTCTCAGAGCATTGAAAAAAGGCGGATATGATGAGGGAATGGCCTCGGCAATTGTTGTATCGGCTTCAGGCATTGGACCGATCATCCCGCCCAGCATCATTATGATCGTTTATGCTACCGCGGCGGGCCTGGACATCGGCCAGCTCTTTACCGCCGGAATAGTCCCGGGGATTTGTCTCGGCGTGGCTTATATGATCGTCTCTGTCCGTTATGCCAGAAAACACAATATCCCGAAGATCCCTTTTCAGGGCTTTAAACATGTCTGGAATACGTTCAAGAAGGCCGTGTGGGCCCTTCTGATGCCGGTGATCATTATCGGCGGTATTCTGGGCGGACTGTTCACCGCTACAGAGTGCGGCGTTATTGCAACGGTTTATGGTATTATCTATGGCTTTGCTGTAAAAAAGCTGCGTGTCCGTGATTTGTGGGAATCCCTGAGGGAAGGCATACTGGCGGCTGTAGGCCCCATTTCTCTCATTGCCATTTCCTCCATTTTCAGCTATATGCTCGCCCGGGAGGGCGTGACGGCCAGCATCGCGGCCTTTTTGGAGAATAACATCACCAGCCAGTTTGGCGTAATGGCGTTCTGCGCGGTGGTTTGCATTGTCGCAGGCTGCTTTGTTGACGGAACGGCGACGATGCTCCTGCTAACGCCGATTTTTGTCCCTGTGGTCAACGCTATGGGAATTGATATGATGCAGTTTTCCATTATCTTCATGATCGCGATCATGTCCGGCGGCATGACTCCTCCGGTCGGCTCCATGCTCTTCGTCATCTCCGGAATAGATGGCACACCCATCAGCAAGATGGTCAAACCGGTTATTCCCTTTATGATTGCGCTGATAGTAATTATCATCCTGATCATGCTGATTCCCGGCATTGCAAGCGGTCTTCCCGGCCTGATCTATGGATGATCGGCTGGCAGAGACCACGTACCCGGAGCTTTTCCGCCTTTGAGCGGTATAAGTAATAAACAAACACAAAAAAACAAGGAGGAACCAAAAGTGAAAAAAACCCTGGCAATTGTACTTGCACTCTGCATGATCTTTGCATTGTGTGCCTGCGGCAGCGCGGCTCCCGCGAATGAAGAAAAGGCTCCCGCGGCCAGCGAAGCCCCCGCTACCAACGAAGCTCCCGCAGAGGGCGGCCTTGACGCTCTTGACCCTGTCACCATCGTTTTCGCGACCCCCAACGCAAACGCCAACATCGAAAGCGAGTATGCGCAGAAATGGATCGCCGCAGTTGAAGAGCAGTCCGGCGGCAAAATTACCTTTGACTACACGGATTCCGGCGCTCTTGGCAACTATGAGGAGCTTCTGGAAGGTACGGTAAACGGTATTTACGACCTGACGATCACAGAGCCTTCCTACATCGAAACTTATGTCCCCGAAGCAAGCCTGCTGAGCCTTCCCATGCTGTACAGCAGCTACGAGGAAGCTGACTGGATCCTGGACGGCGAGGTGGGACAGTGGTTTAACGAAAAGTGCAGCAACGCGGGCATTGAAGTGCTGAACTACTTCTACTGCGGCTTCCGCTACATCATCTCCGAAGATGAGATCACTTCTCTGGACACGGCCAAGAATGTAATTATCCGCTCCCCCAACATCCAGACTTACCTGGATACCCTGCAGATGCTCGGCTTCAAGTGCGAGACCATGTCCTTCTCTGATGCCTATACCGCAATGGAGACTGGCGTTATCAGCGCGGTTGAATGCCCCCTGCAGAACCTGTACTCCACCGGCTACTACCAGCTGTGCCCCTATCTGCTGGGTTCCCGCCACATGTTCAGCGCCAACAGCATTGTAGCGAATGAAGCGTTCTGGGCCAATCTTGCTCCCGAATACAAGGAGATCATGCTCTCCGCTCTTGCGGATATCACTGTGGAGGAGCGTACCGAGTGCGCCGCCCGTGAAGACCAGTTCCTGGCCGACTTCGCTGAAAAGGGAACCACCTTCAACGAGTTTGATGATGAATCCAAGGCCGCGATCGTTGAGATGTTCTCTGAATACTGGACCGAGAAGGTGGCCACGCTGGGCGATGAAGCAGTCTCCATGCTCAACCTGATCATCGAGCACAAGGGCTGAGAAAACCGGCTTGCAATAGTTTAAGAGAGCCTGGGTCTACCATAACACAGGCTCTCTCCAAAAGTAAACGATGATTAAATCGGCAGGAGCGGATCGCGAGAAAATTTGCGTTCTGATGATGGCACTTTTTTGCAGGAACACTTTGTGTATTGCAAGAAAAAGTGACGAAATCAGGGCGTAAATTTTCCGGGAGTCGCCGCAGGCGATTTATTCAGCGTTTACAAAAGAAGAAAGGAGACCAACACACCATGAAAATAGAGGCCTCACGGTCTGCCTTTTCCTCCTGCAACGATCGGTTTATGAAAAACTACAAGGAGGATATCCCTTTCGAGCGGCAGTTGGAAATACTCCGTGACATTGCGTATGTCAACGCAATTCCGGTGACATATGATCCTGCGGTGGATCCGCTGGAGCGCCGCAGCTATATGGGACAATACGGGATCGAACCCGGCACTATCGTTGTTGATACATATTCGCAACCCCGTTTCGCAAAAGGCACGCTGACAAGCCGGGACCCGGGGCTCCGCCGCGAATTTGTGGAGAAATCCAAGAAAGCGATGGACTTTTGTAAGGAGATCGGCGGGGTCGATATTATGCTGTGGCTGGCCCACGACGGCTACGATTATCCTTTTGAAGACGACTATGCCGAACGGTATGGCTGGCTGGTTGAGGGGCTGCATGAGATCGCTTCGTACCGCAGTGATGTCAATGTGACGATTGAGTACAAGCCGGCCGATCCCCACATTTACCAATATGTTTCGACCGCGCCCAAGGCCCTCACCATCTGCAATGAGGTTAACCTTCCCAATCTGGGGATCATTCTGGATTACGGCCATGCTCTGGTCGCGGGAGAAAATCCGGCAGAAAGCGTCGCCCTGATCGACCGGTATAAACGGCTGTTTCATGTCCATCTCAGCGACTGCTACGGCAAAACAGATGACGATTTCCTGATCGGCAGCATCACGGTGTGGCGCACACTGGAGTTTTTCATGCAGCTTCAGGATGTGGGCTATGATGGCAACTATGTGCTTGACATCTGGCCGCCGCGTATGGATGGCATTGAGGCCACCAAGGTTTCTGTGCGCCGCACGCTGGGTATGTGGGAAATTGCAAAGAGCTTGCCCCGGGATGAGTTCAAGAAGCTCCGCCGGGAGAACAATGTTCCCGCAATTTATGATTTGCTGACGTCAAAGGTCCTTCACATCTGAGGGCAGGGAGAGAATATGGAAAGATTTTGCTGGAAAGGGCATGTAAACCCCGGTAAGCTTGAAGAATATGCCAGAAAACACAATGAGATGCACCAGACTCATCCGGAGATGGAGGAGCTGATGCGCGCCGCGGGTATGCGCAACTATTCGATCTGGGCCAATGGTGAGGATACCATAGGCTATTATGAATACCTTGGCGCTGAGAGAAAGAGCGAAGTATATGAGCAGCACAGGGATATTCTGGCAAAATGGAATGAAAATATGGAAGGCTTGTCGGGCATGGATCTGGACAAGGACGGCAAACCCAAAGTATGGAAAATGATTTGGCTGATGGAGTGAAACGGATATGAGCGAAGTATATTCTAAACCAAAACTTGTCCAGGTCGGCCTGGTGGTAAGGGACTTGGATAAGACCATGGAACAATTCAGAATTTTACTTGGCGCTGAGCCAAGCCGGGTGATCGAAAAATCTCCCTCGGCGCCCGGACCCAAGTACTATCTGGGCGAGGAGAGGGACTTCTATCAGCGGGCGGCTCTGTACCAGATGAATGGAATTGAGTTTGAGATTTTACAGCCTTATAACGATAGATCAGCGCTGACCGACTTCCTCGATGAGCATGGCGAAGGACTCCACCATGTGGCCTTTGATACCGACAATTTCGATGCCTTCGAGAAGCATCTGAACGAAAACGGAGTTCAGATGATTCAGACCGGGCCAAATTCCAGACATCCCGCGCTCAAGTGGGGCTTCTTCAATACGAACGATAAACTTGGCACCATGATCGAGGTGACCAATTTTGAGGAAGTGGCCAAGCTTGAAGCGCAGGAAACCAAAGACAAGTAATACGGAAAAACCATAATATACGAATAACCGTGCTGGGCCTTAAAACCCGTCACGGTTATTCTGGCGCTTTGAGATACCCGACATTTTAACAAAAATGACATTTAAGGAGGGAAAATATGTCACTGGATAATGCAAAAGTGTTTCTTTTTGACGTGAATTTCAACGAGGAACTGAGGACCAAATTGAAGGAGCTTATGCCTGCCGGCCGGGAAATGACCCGCGCCGAACGGATTGAAAGCGCAGCGGCCGCTGCGCGCAAGCTGGGATATGATTTTGACGCAAAGCAGCTCGAGACGGCCATGACCGAGTGCGGTGATAACGACGCGCTTGAGCTGGAGGCTGTCACGAGCCACGCCGGCGTCTGCACTTCGACGGTACAGAATCGGGACACCTGTGCCGCGTCGGTTGAGACAGGTATATGGTGTACCGCGCAGACTTCACCCGCAACTGTAGGCTCAACCTTTATGTCCATGTGAAATGAAGTATATTCTTTCACGGAGCTTTGCCCTGCGGGGTTGGCAGCGTCTGCCGTATGCACTTGTAGAGCTGAAGTCCAATGATGTCACGTTTCTCAGCCGCGACCGATTTCTGCTGTTGTTCCATTGCGACGGCGAATATGCGTTTTCCGATGCTGCGTTGAATGAGGTTCAGCGCCGCATGCTGAACGAGTATATCGACTCCGGCGTAGTCAGCGAGTGTACAGAAAAATGTGTATTGGAAGAAAGACAACGGTACCGGCAGTATCCTGCCCGGTTTAAGGAATCGGCACAATGGTCTGTTACCGGAAACTGCAATCTTCGGTGCAGGCATTGCTTCATGTCCGCCCCTGGGGGAGCATTGGGTGAGCTGGGGTATGGGGACTGCCTGAAGATCATCGACCAATTGGCAGAATGCGGTGTGGGAAAAGTCTCGCTGACCGGCGGAGAGCCGCTTGTACGGCGCGATTTCTGGAAAATCGTAGACGCGCTGTGTGAAAAAAACATAAAGCTGACCACGCTTTTCACCAACGGGATGCTGGTGAATGACGCACTGCTGGATGGGTTTGAGGCACGCGGAATACATCCGCAGCTTCAGATCAGCTTTGACGGCGCAGGCTGCCATGACTGGTTGCGGGGACTTGAAGGCGCGGAGAGACGGGTCATAGAGGCCTTTCAGATATGCCGGGACCGGGGCTTCAAAACCTCGGCAGCCATGTGCCTTAACCGCCGGAATGCCGGGACTCTGCGCGAAAGCGTACAATTGCTCGCGCAGCTCGGCTGTTCCGGCCTGAAGGTGAACAATACCAGCCCGGCCGGCGAATGGCTTAATGAGCGCAGTGAGTATCTGGATGACGACGAGTGTTTCGGGATCTATATGAAATATATTCCGGTGTTTTTCGCAGAGGGCGCACCCATGAGCCTGATGCTTGACGGAATGTTTGCGTACATGAAGGATGAGAAAAAATGTTTTGTACCCTTTGAGCATAATTGCGCTGAGGGCGGCGAAGCACACCAGCTCTTATGCGCGCATATTCGGAGAGAATTGTATATCAGCCCCCAGGGAAATATACTGCCCTGCATGTCCATGGCCGGGACAGCGATCGAAAAGCAGTTTCCGAATCTTTTTCAAACCCCGCTCAGGGAGATCCTCAGCAACTCGGAATATATGCGGTATGCAGACCGACGGCTTGATGCGTATCTGCAGCACAATGCAAAGTGCCGCAGCTGCAAGTACAGACTCCGCTGCTGCGGAGGGTGCAGAGCGTCGGCCTCAGGAAGCGCCGGGGAAGATTACCTTGCCCCTGACTTGAGAGCGTGCGGTTTTTTCCAGAACGGTTGGGCAGACGCGATAAAGGAATATTTTGATACAACAAATGATAAACCGTAAAATAATGCGACAGCCTCCGCGGAAACATGTTATAGTTAAGCAACGACAGTTTTTGGAGGGAAACAGATGAAACCGATAGCACTTCTTGTAAACAGCGAAGAGATGCTTCCCACAGTAAAAGACGCCATCGCGCACGCCGGAGCGGAGGATGACGTTGAGATGCTTATGACGCACACCTATGAAGAGAGCCTGAAGATCATAGAAAATTTCCGGGCGCTTGGCGGGCAGTGCATCATTGCCCGCGGCGGCCACGCACGTTATCTCCGCGCCCGTAATGTGGGGCTGCCCATTACGGCAATTCCTTTTACCGGAAACGACATTGCGGCGATGCTGGTCAGAGCAACGAACGAGTGGGGAGAGTTTGCTGTTATCGGCAACGCGACCATGGTTCAGATGACCCGTGAGCTTGAAAGGCCGATAGGCGCAAAGATCCATTATTTTGAGATAAAACAGTGGGCCGATTTTGACAAGATCATGACGCAGCTCCGGAAGGACGGCATAAAAGCCGTGATCGGCGGCTATGATGCAACACGTGCAGCCAGGGCTTATGGCATCCATGACTACTGCATAAAAACCAGCGAATATGAAATCGTCACCGCCATTATCGAGGCAAAGGGCGTGCTCTCCGCGCTGGCCCGGGACCAGCACTGGGACAAGCTTTTTGAAGCGGCGTTGAACACCATAAGCGAAGGGGTCATTGTGGTCGACAGCAAAGGGGACATCTCTCATGCGAACCGGCGGGCCACCAAGCTGCTTGGCGCAGACGTGGTTCTCAGCGGTTTTCCGCTGCCCGAGATGCAGCAGATGAAGGAAAAAGCGCTGAGCACCGGAACGCCGGTATATGACGAATTGTATGAGTATAACGATTACAAATTCACAGCGTCTTTTCTGCCCATAAAAGAACAGGAAAACAGCCTTGTGACCGTGATGCAGGAAGTCGAATACGTTCATAAGATCGAACGGAAGATACGCCAGAAACTGGCCAATAAGGGCCTTATCGCGAAAAACAGCTTTGATAATATCTGCGCAGAAAGCCCTTTGCTGAAAAAGGCCGTGCAGACTGCGAAACGTTATGCGGTGGTTAATTCTTCCATACTGATTTCGGGCGAGACGGGCACAGGCAAAGAGATGTTTGCCCAGAGCATACATAACTACAGCAAACGCTGTGAGGAGGCGTTTGTTGCGGTCAACTGCGCGACGATACCGGCAAACCTGCTGGAATCCGAGCTGTTCGGTTACGTTGAAGGCGCGTTCACCGGGGCAAAACGCGGCGGAAAGATCGGCCTGTTTGAGCTTGCGCATAAGGGTACGATCTTCCTGGATGAGATCGGGGAAACGAGCCTCGACATGCAGGCCAGACTGCTTCGCGTGCTGGAGGAGCATGAGATCATGCGCGTTGGCGATGATAAGGTCATCCCCGTGGATATACGCGTTATTGCCGCGTCAAACCGCGATCTCAAAAAAATGGTGGACGAGGGCAAGTTCCGAAGCGATTTTTATTACCGGCTTGACGTTTTGTCACTGGAGCTGCCGCCGCTGCGCGCGTGCAGAGAAAACATTGAAACACTGATTCAAAATTTTACAAAAAAATATGCGGCGGAAAATGGACGGCGGACCTTGGAGTATTCGCCTGAAGCGATGGAGATCCTGAAGAATTATGCCTGGCCGGGGAATGTCCGTGAACTGAAAAACGTGGTTGAACGACTGGTGGTGACAAGCGTAGGGGAAAACGTAGAAGCCGAACAGGTTATGGACGCACTGCATATAAACAGTACACCGAAAGCGGTTAAGCAGGCCGATGAGCCGCAAACACTGGATGATGCGAAAAAGGAACTGATACAAAGGACGCTGAAAGAATGCGGGGGAAATAAGACGCTCGCGGCGAAAAAACTGGGAATAAGCCGCCCGACACTGCATAGAAGGCTCAAACAGATGGACGGTGAGGAACTTGAACAGAATACTGACGGTCAGTGATCCGGCGCTTGCCGGGTATTGCGCAGAAAAACATGAACTTACAGCGGCAGGCGTGTTCAGCTCCGGCATATATTTTGCGGATGATAAGGGCAGGATCCTTATGCTCTATGACCGGGCCTATGGCAGCTTGCCCTTCGGGCTGGCTGGAACGGAAATAAACGACAAGGCGAAGAACCTGGGAATTGAGGCAGGAAGTGTGCTGAACCTTGCGCATAACTGTCTCAGGCTTGCGGATGGGGACATGTTTGCCCGAATAGAGTACAGGCCCTATGGGCCCGGAAGGCCGGTGTCAACGGCGGCAGAGGGAATATATTTTCTCCAAAACAGCGGCGGAGCCTTTTTGCTCTCACAAAACAGATCCAATCTTTCGCCGTTTTCGATCAGGGATTCCGCGGAGATCGAACGGGATGCGCTTGACGATATATTTGCCCTTACCGGTCTTGGCGGGATACAGAAAATAGAGCGGGGGCTGAGGATGACAAATTTGGCCGAGCTCAGTACAGGGCTGGATGGCGTGCTTGGCCTGGGCAGGGGATTGACCCCGTCCTTTGACGATTTTATCACCGGAATGCTTTCCACACTCCATTTTTGCGCCAGAGAATGGGGGATCGATTTGAAAGTAAGGACTGCGTTCTGTTCTCTGGTCGCGGAAAAGGCAGAAAAAAAGACCAATAAATACAGCGCGGCATATCTGCTCGCGGCTGCGGCCGGCGGCCGATTCTCCGCCATCGAGGATGTTCTGACCGCGGCAGGCGGAGAAGACTGGCCGCACGCGGCTGCGAGACTGATTTCGATCGGCGGCAGCTCCGGCGCGGACATGATGGCCGGCGTGGTTTTCACGGCGAGAGTGATAAACACTATGTGGGCGTGAAAGTTGGCATGATTATTGCTGAAATATAGATAGATAAGTACCCAACCATGGAGAACAAAAATTAAGGAGGACCTAATCTATGGCTGATAAAGAAACCATTGAACGGTTGAAAGACCAGGCACTGGAAATGCGCGAATTAGTACTCAAGCTTTCCGCAAAGACTGTCATCCATCTGGGCGGAGATCTTTCTATGGCAGATATGATGACAGCACTCTATATGTACAAGATGAAGAAAAATCTGGATTACCCGGGCAAGTGGCCCGAGAGAGACAGATTTGTCCTTTCCAAGGGGCACGGCGCAGGATGCCTGTATATTGCCATGGCCATGGCGGGCTATGGCAGTATTGATGAGATTTTTGAAACCTACGGCGCGTGGGGCAGCCGCTACGGCATGCATCCCTGCAAGAACCAGAACCCCGGCATGGAGGTATCCTCCGGCTCTCTTGGCCACGGACTAACGCTTTGCTCCGGCCTGGCCCTGGCGGCGAAGGAGCGGGGAGACAAGCACCATGTGTTCACGATGCTCGGGGACGGCGAGTGCAACGAAGGAGCGATCTGGGAAGGCGCCATGCTGGCAGCGCATTACAAGCTCGGCAACCTTGTCGCCCTGGTAGACAGAAACATGGTCAGTCTCAGTTCGCCCACAGAGGAGCAGTATGGCGGCCTCAGGCTGGAGCCTCTGGGAGACAAGTTCAAAGCCTTTGGCTGGAATGTTGTTGAGATAAACGGCAACTGCATGGAAGAAGTTGTAGACGCACTGGATAATATCCCTGATGCAGATTCTGATGTTCCTACTGTCATTATCGGCCACACCATCAAAGGCTATGGCGTTTCCTTCATGGAAGGCACGCCCAAGTGGCATCATGGCATGCTGACCGATCCCGAACTGCTTGCACAGGCCCTGGAGGAAGTCAAGCAGACCCGCTATAAATAAGGAGGGAATTACAATGATGAAAACCTATGGACTTCGAGAGAAGCTTGGCAACGCAAGACCTGATCTGGATCATGCAATGCAGAAGTATGCTGTTGAACACCCTGAGTTCCGTCTGATCTCCGCCGATGTTGGCCGCGCCGGTATGCCCGAGTTTATACAAAAATTCCCCAAGCAGTACTACAACACCGGTATAGCCGAAATGGCGGCTATGGACCTTGCAGCAGGCCTGGCCCTTGAGGGATATAAGCCCTGGGTCTATGGCATGTCGGTTTTTAACACCCTTCGCGCCGGTGAGGGCATCCGCACCAACATGTGCTATCAGCGGGCAAACGTCAAGGTTATCGGCTGCAACACCGGACTGTGCCAGGGCCCCTGCGGCTCCACCCACTACGCGCTTGAAGATCTGGCCATTCTCCGCACTTTCCCGAACCTTATTCTGTGCGCGCCCTGCGATGCCACCCAGGCTGTCAAGGCCTTTGAAGCGGCAAATGAGATAGACGGACCGGTCTACCTCCGCCTGGGCAATGGCCGCAATGAATCTGAAGTTTACCAGGAAGACTACAAATTTGAATTCGGCAAAGGCATTGAGATCGCCGAGGGCAAGGACGGCTATATCATCGCCTGCGGCATGATGGTCCCCTTTGCGGTGGAAGCGGCAAAGCAGCTGAAAGAAGAGGGGCTGGAGGTCGGCGTCATTGATATGCACACGCTCAAGCCCATTGACAAAGAGCTGATCTGCAAGGCGGCAAAGAATACCGGAAAAATCGTCACCGTTGAGGATGCGTTTATCATTGGCGGTCTGGGCGGAGCAGTATGCGAAGTTGTGGCAGAAAGCGGCATACCCTGCAAGGTCAAGCGTTTGGGCGTCCCCGATCTGTTCCCCGGATTTGGCTCCTTCGATGAGCAGATGGCCCATCTGGGATTTGGCGTTGACGCAATGAAAGAGGCAATAAAGGCCCTGTGATTCAATGCAGCGCCTGCTCTCCGTCATTGGCGCGGAGAGCAGGCAATTCCCCTTATACTTTGCCGGTTATTCCATTCCGGCGAACTTGGAGGATCGGACCATGAGACACAAAATCGTAGATAGCGATGTATTGGTAATAGGCGGGGGAGTTTCCGGTCTGCGTGCCGCAGTCGCTGCGGCGGAAAAGGGACAGCTTGTCACCCTTATCAGCAAGGGGTCCTGCGCGTCTCCTGAGATCATGGGCTTCAATGCACCTGTTATGCCGGGGGATTCAGAGGAACTGTATTATGAAGATATGGGAAAGAGCGGTCTCGGCATCAACGATAACCGCCTGGCCCGGACCCTGTCCCGGCATGTAATGGGCGAAGTGGCCTGGCTGGAGAGTATAGGCGTTCATTTCAATAAAGACGAAAACGGCAATTATATTGCTATACATACACTGGGAACCAAGTACCCGCGACTGATCAAGTCCGGAACTTCCAGCGGCGTTACTGAAATGAATGCACTGCTGAAGCGGTGCAATGAATTGGAAATTGAACAGTATATGCCTGTGGATATTCTCGGACTGCTGAAGGCATCCGGAAAAGTGAGCGGAGCATATGGTGTTGACAATAAAGACCGGGTTTTGTTTTTCCGTGCAAAGGCAGTGGTGCTGGCTATGGGCGGATGCGGAGCGATCCAGAGCTTTTCCACCTACCCCAAAGCCCTGATCGGCGACGGGTATGCCATGGCCTATGAGGCTGGAGCGACGCTGGTGGACATGGAATTTCAGCAGTTTGAACCTTGCTGCTTTGTATATCCGGAAGCCATTGAAGGCAAGGTTATTGCCACGACCCTTCTCCGACACGGAGCAGAGCTGCTTAACGGCGAGGGCAAAGAATTTATGGCAGACTACGGCCTTACCCGCGAGAATGCGCAGAAGGGAAGCCTGGCAAGAGCCATGGAAACTGAGGTGCGTGCCGGCAGAGGGACGCCTCATGGCGGCATCTACTACAACATGACCATGATGGACCATGATATGCTCTATAAGGATCATGCCATTTTCACCAAACCCGCTGTGGAGGTGGGAATGGATCTGAACCGGGAGATGCCGGAGATGATGCCGGCGTCCCACACCAATTTGGGCGGTGTGATCATTGACTGCCAGGGCCGCACGGAAGTGGCCGGACTTTTTGCCTGCGGCGAGGTGACCGGCGGCCTGCACGGCGCGAACCGTCTGGGCGGCTGCGCGGGGGCAGAAACCGTTGTGTTCGGCCGCCTGGCCGGGGAGAGCGCGGCGGACTACGCAGTATCCGCGCAGTTGGAGCCTGCTGGCCTGTTCGCGGCGGAGTGCGGCAGCGTGCTGACAGAGCTTGAAGCCCTCAGCGCACGCGGCGGCGATAAAAATCTTTCCGATATCCGCCGGGTGCTTGGCCAAAAGCTGCATGAGGAAATGGGTGTTCTTCGCAGCGGGGAGAGTATTGCCCGTGCTGCGCAGGTCGTCGGTGCACTGCGGGATGAGCTGGCGGAGGTAAGTACCGACGGCTTGAAAGACGCGGCGGAGTATATCCATTGCAGAAATATGCTGCTTCTGGCGGAAATGCAGGTCAAGGCCTCCAACACCCGCACAGAAAGCAGAGGCGTGTTCTACCGTGCTGATTACCCGGAAACAGATGAGAAAAATTGGAATAAAAATATACTGATCCGCAAAAACGGCGAAAAGATGGAGCTTTCGATCAGAGATGCTGTCATTTCGGCGGAATGAGTTCCAAATACTTGTGAGGAATAGCTGACATGAAAAAAACACTGAAATTTGAAGAGCACGACAATGTTGTGATCGCACTTGAGGCGATCGAACCGGGGGACAGGATAAGCGTTAACGGAGCGGCGTCCGATGTGATCAGTGCGGACAAGGTCCCCCAGGGACATAAAATCGCGGTAAAAGAGATTGCCAGGGGTGACACGATTTATAAATACGGCCACCCCATCGGCGTGGCCGGGGAAGACTTGAAAGCCGGCACCTACGTCCATGTGCACAATGTGCTCGATCCGATCTCCAACTGGAAAGAGAACTATCTCTATGAATATAACCCCAACTCGCTCACGGAAATCGACGACAGCTTTCTGCTGAATGATCCGCCAAAGCTTTACGGCTATCGCCGCAAAGACGGAAGAGTGGGCTTCAGAAATCATCTGGTCGTGCTGTCCACTGCGGTCTGCGCAAACAAGATCGTTTCCGACATCGAGTACAAATTCCGGGATGTTATTGCCATTACCAATCCCTCCGGCTGCGTCATCCTGCCCAACGAGGTAGAGCGGATCAAGGCGATCCTTCTGGGCCTTGCCCGCAACCCCAATGTGGGCGCGGTGATTTTTGCCGGTCTGGGCTGTGAGAGCGTGGAAGCAGAGTGGTTCTATGATCAGGTCAAGGAGGAAAAGCCCTGCGCATTTGTCCGCTCACAGAATTACGGTTCCACAGAGGCCGCCTACGCGGACCTGGAAAAGCTGGTTATCGCCATGAAGGCAGAGCTTGACAAGCAGGAGCGGGAAGAGGTATCTGTCGCGGATATCTGTCTGGGCGTTAAGTGCGGCGCATCGGATTGGACCACGGCGGTGGCCTCTAACCCCGCGATCGGCTATGCCTCCGATATCATCGTCAAGAACGGCGGTACTTCTCTGCTGGGCGAGACCGTGGGCTGGTATGGCGGTGAAGGTGTTCTGACCAAGCAGGCCAGAACCAGGGAAACCGCGGACAAGATCATCGACATGCTCACGGTCATGTACGACCGGGCCAAATCTATGGGCAGAAGTATCGAAGAGAGCAACCCCGCTCCCGGCAATATCGCAGGCGGCATAACCACCCTCAAAGAAAAGGCGCTTGGCAACGTTAAAAAGGGCGGGACAGCCCCTGTGGAGGGCGCACTCGACTTTGGCCAGTACCCGGAAGGAAAGGGCTTGTATGTGGTCGATAATCCTGGCCTTGACCCGCTTTCCCTGCTGGGGCTGACCTGCTCCGGCGCAACGGTCCTGCTGTACAGCACCGGCCGCGGCACCCCGGTCGGCAATCCGATTGCACCGGCAATCAAGCTGACCGGCTCTCCCGATGCCATGAAGCTTATGGGAGAAAACATGGATGCCGATCTGACCGGCATTTCCTTAGGGGAAATGACCATTGCCGACGGCGGCAAGCTTCTGTTTGAGAAAATCGTTGCAGCATGCAACGGCGAGCCCACCATTGCGGAAAAACTGGGCCACAGAGAGTATGCGTTCCCGCTGCTGATGGGCGCGCTCTGATAAACCATAGCGCCCCGCGCCCACCGGCGGCACAGCCTGCCGGGCAGAGAAGCGGGCATGATGTGATTATTTCTCAGCTCCATTTTTCACTGTTATAACCCTGGCAAAAAAGATCAATTTCACAATGGAATTGGTCTTTTTTGCTTAATATTGCGTAATAAGACAGGAGAGATAAAATGTCCGGAAAAAAGATTATGAAGACGATGGATGGCAACGAAGCGGCCGCATATGTATCCTATGCGTTCACCGAAGTGGCAACCATCTACCCCATCACCCCTTCAAGCCCCATGGCAGACCATGTGGATGACTGGGCCGCACACGGCAAAAAGAATCTGTTTGGTCAGCCGGTAAAGCTTGTTGAGCTTCAGGCCGAGTCCGGCGCCTGCGGCGCAATGCACGGCGCGCTGGAGACTGGCTCCCTCGCAACGACCTACACCGCGTCTCAGGGACTAATGCTGATGATCCCGCCCATGTACCGCATAGCCGGCTCCATGCTGCCCGGCGTTATGCATGTGGCGGCCCGTACTGTGGGTACCCACTCCATCTCCATATTCGGCGACCACTCAGACGTTATGGCCTGCCGGCAGACAGGCTTTGCTCAGCTTGCCTCGGCAAGTGTGCAGGAATGTATGGATCTGGGCGCAGTAGCGCACCTCAGCGCCGTGAAGGGCAGCATACCCTTCCAGCATTTCTTTGATGGCTTCCGCACTTCACATGAGCTGCAGAAGATCGAGGTGCTGGACTATGAAGATCTTGGCAGGCTGCTGGACTGGGACTGCGTAAAGGCATTCAAGGACCATGCCCTCAACTCTGAGCATCCCACCATCCGCTCTACGCTTCAGAACGGAGATACCTTCTTCCAGTCCCGCGAGGCCTGCAATACGGCGTACAATGGGCTGCCGGAAATCGTACAGGAGAAGATGGATGCGATTAACGCCATTACCGGCAGGAACTATAAGCTGTTTAATTATTATGGGGCGCCTGACGCGGAGCGGGTCGTTGTGGCGATGGGCTCTGTATGCCAGACGCTTGAGGAGACGGTTGATTATCTTCTGGCCAAAGGGGAGAAGGTGGGCATGATCCAGGTCCATCTGTACAGACCGTTTGCATCCGATTTCTTCGTTAAGGCTCTCCCCGACACCGTAAAGGTTGTCTCTGTGCTTGACCGCACAAAGGAGCCCGGCAGCGCCGGCGAGCCGCTGTATGAGGATGTCTGCACTGCACTCAACAACTGCGGCAGGAAGAACATTACCATTCTGGGCGGCCGTTACGGCCTCTCCTCCAAGGATACCATCCCCGCCCATATGAAGGCCGTGTTTGACAATATGAGCTGCGGGCTGAAGAATCATTTTACCGTTGGGATAAACGATGATGTCACCCATACCTCTCTTCCGGTGGGCGAAAACATCGTGGCCTCCGGCAAGAGCATCGTATCCTGCAAGTTCTGGGGCCTTGGTTCGGACGGCACGGTTGGCGCAAATAAAAATTCGATCAAGATAATCGGCGATAACACTGACAAGTATGTCCAGGCGTACTTTGAATACGATTCCAGAAAGTCCGGCGGCGTTACAAAAAGCCATCTCCGCTTCGGTGATGAACCCATTCGCTCCACCTATTACATCACTATGGCCGACTTTGTAGCCTGCCACAAGCAGTCCTATATGAAGAGCTTTGATATCGTGTCTGAAATCAAGCCGGGCGGAATTTTCCTGCTGAACACCACCTGGAGCGATGAAGAGCTTGCTGAACATCTGCCGAATAAGGCGAAACAGGAGCTGGCAGAGAGAAGGATCCAATTCTATGCCATTGACGCAACCGATATCGCCGCAAGGCTCGGACTGGGAAACCGCACCAATACGGTTTTACAGGCAGCTTTCTTCAAGCTGACCGGGATCATTCCCATAGACAATGCGGTTTCCTGTATGAAGGACGCCATCGTGAAAACCTATTCCAAAAAGGGGGAGAAGGTTGTCAGCATGAACTGCGCCGCGGTGGACGAGGGCGTTTCGGCCATACGCAGGATCGAAGTTCCGGCGCAGTGGGCCCTGCTCAAGGATCAGCAGACCGTAATAGACGCGTCTCTTCCCCCATATATCCGTGAAATTCAGATCCCTGTCAACAATCAGGCCGGGGACCAGATCCCTGTGTCTGCCTTTATGGACTATGCTGACGGCGTTACTCCTGTGGAGACCTCAAAGTATGAGAAGCGCGGCATTGCGGTCAATGTTCCCAGATGGATCCCCGAAAACTGTATCGGCTGCAATCAGTGCTCGTTGGTTTGCCCGCATGCCGCGATCCGTCCCTTCCTCCTGACTGAGGAGGAGGCTGCCGCGGCGCCCGAAGGCTTTACCGTAAAAAAAGCCGCCGGTAAAGGCTTTGAAGACTATTCTTTCCGCGTCCAGGTCGATCCGCTGGACTGCCAGGGCTGCAGCTCCTGCGCAAACATTTGCCCGGCAAAGGAAAAGGCCCTTACCATGGAGAGCCTGGACAGCCAGCTCGGCGAACAGGCCAACTGGGATTACGCGCTGACTCTGCCGGCAAAGAAAAATCCCATGAGCATGTTCAGCGTAAAGGGCAGTCAGTTTGAGCGCCCGCTTTACGAGTTCAGCGGCGCCTGCGCGGGCTGCGGGGAGGCGCCTTACATGAAGCTGCTCACGCAGCTGTTCGGCGAACGCATGTACATTGCGGATGCTACCGGCTGTACCTACGTTGTGGGCTCATCCACGCCTTCTATCCCCTATGCGAAGAGCGCGCGCGGCTGCGGTCCGGCTCCCTCCAACTCTCTGTTTGAAAATAACGCGGAATATTCTCTCGGTATGTGTCTTTCTGTGGAACAAATGCGGACCCAGGCAAAAGCACATGCGGCAGCCGCGCTGAAAAGCTCGGAGGATGAACAACTGAAAGCTGCGCTCCAGGCCTGGCTTGAATACGGCGATGACCCGGAGCAGACCCGTGAGGTGTCCGAGAATCTGAAAGCGGCGCTGGCCGAGACGGCCAGCGGCGGAGCCGATATCCAATTTCTCCAGGAACGGACGGATACACTGGTAAAGAAAACCATGTGGATGTATGGTGGCGACGGCTGGGCCTACGATATCGGCTACGGCGGCCTGGACCATGTCCTGGCTTCCGGCGTTGATGTGAATATCCTTGTTGTGGATACGGAGGTTTATTCCAATACGGGAGGACAGGCTTCCAAAGCAACGCCCATTGGCGCAGTTGCGCAGTTTGCAAACGGCGGTAAGGCTACGCCGAAAAAGGATCTTGGCCGTATAGCGATGGTATATGGAAACGTATATGTTGCCAAGGTCGCTATGGGCGCAAACCCGGTACAGCTCATCACCGCCCTGAAGGAAGCTGAGGCCCACAAGGGGCCGTCGCTGATCATCGCCTATGCGCCCTGTATCAACCATGGGCTTGTCAACGGAATGGGAAAAACCCAGGGCGAGGAAAAAGCGGCCGTGGAATGCGGATACTGGCCTTTGTTCCGTTACATCCCGGAGAATGTGGAAAAGGGCAAGAATCCCTTCGTTCTGGACAGCAAGGCCCCCAATGGAAAACTGCGTGAATTTATGATGGGTGAGGTTCGTTTCTCCTCGCTGACCAGGACTTTCCCCGAAACGGCTGAGCGCCTTTTCGCGGAAGCCGAAAAACAGTGCAATGAGAGATACGAACAGTACAGACAGATGGCGGAAAACAAGGGATAAGCCCCGGTTTTTACAGAACAGAACAGATTTGGCCGCCCCGGCGAATTCCCGCCGGGGCGGCTTTCGTTTGGCCCCGTTATTGACAAGGGAAAAGGTTTTGAGTATGATAAAAAGGATCTTATATAAAATTTCTCGTTTTTGGGGATGGAAATGTATTCGTTAATGATAAAAAATGGCCGCCTGATGGATAAATCATCGGGGGAAGACCGGGTAGCTGACATTGCACTGGATAAAGGCCGGATCGCCGGGATCGGGCATTTTGCAGACTGCGAGGCCGCTGCTGTGATCGATGCGTCCGGCTGCATCGTTACGCCGGGCCTTGTGGATATGCATGTGCACCTGTATCCTTTGCTGCCCAGCGGCATACCGGCAGAGGCGGTGTGTTTTGCCACCGGTGTTACCACCGCGGTGGATGCGGGCAGCTCAGGCTGCGCGACATATCCCTTTTTTCGCCCGTTTATCCATACGTCGCAGCTTCGCATCAAGGCGTTTCTGAACGTCTCGACGGCGGGTATTTGCGCGCATCCCATGCCTGAGGATGTGGACCCCAGGAAATTTGACCCTGTTCGGATAAAGGAACTTTTCGCGGCCTGCCCCGGGGAACTGATGGGGTTGAAGCTTCGAACAAGCCGCGATATTGTTGGCCATTACGGTCTTGCGCCATTGGAACGCGCACTTGAGATCGCGGATGATCTTGGGGTGCCGTTAATGCTCCATCCCACTGACCCTCCCTGCCCAATGGAGACTTTGCTGAATATGCTGCGCCCGGGAGACATTATGTCGCATATATATCATAACATCGGCCCGACAGTGGTCGACGCCTCGGGCCATGTCTGCGACGCGGCCTGGAGAGCACGCGAACGCGGGGTGCTGTTTGATGCAGCAAATGACCGGCGGCACTTCGGATTCAGTACCGCCCGGATCTGTCTGCAAGATGGTTTCCTGCCGGATATCATCAGTTCCGATCTGATCGGGGCGGACGCCTTCATGCACCCAACGGCATACAGCATGCCGATGCTTGCGTCAAAATATCTTGCGATGGGCCTGGCGCTGGAGGAGATATTGCCGCGCATGACAAGTGGTCCGGCGCGTATTATGGGCATTGACGACCATACCGCCGCACTTTGTGTGGGGTTTGCGGCGGATATAGCCGTCTTTAAAATGATAGAAAAGAAAACTGTGTTTGGAGACAGGGCTTACGGCGATCCCAAGCTGGCCTGTATCAGCGGCAGCAAGATACTCAAGCCGATGATGACCGTCAGAAAAGGGCAAATTGTCTTCCGCGATGTTGAGCTGTAAAAAATAAATTTTGTAGATAGCAGGGGGTGAGCCGCATGGCAGAGATAGGGGTAATACTTGAGCTGGAATCGAGCTATAATGCAGCCCAGGATGCGATCCAGAAGTTCAGACCGGGCGAAATAGACGTCATGCGGGTTACAGATTATCAGGAGGGCATCGCCGCAGCAAAGCGTATGGTGGAAAACGGCGCAAAGGTGCTGGTCACACGGGCAGGATATATAGCCCATTTGCGCGTGGCCGATTTGAAGGTGCCGGTCATTGAGATCCCCTTTACCATGAGCAACATCACGCAGACCTGCGTTGAGGCGAGCCGGCGCTATGGCTGCGTTGGGCTGGCGGGCACGCAATATATGATCGACCAGAGCCGCATGCTTGACAGTGTGCTGGGAACGAACATAAAGTACTATTTGGCGAGCGTTCCGGAGGACTACCCGCGCGTTGCTTTTCAGGCCAGACGCGATGGCGTTGTGGCCCTGGTCGGCGGATTTGATGAAACACGCTATGCGGAAAACGCGGGTCTGGCCAGAGTGGTCATGGCTTCGGGCAGCGATGAGATGGTAGAGGCGCTGCACGAGTCAATGAAAATCGTTTCTCAAATCCGCGTTGAGGCCAAAAAAAACGAAGAGCTGAATACCCTCTTCGAAATGATCGGGGATGCGCTGATCCTCTTTGACGGCTTGGGAAACGTTGTCCAGCTTAACCATAAGGCCTGTAAAATACTCGGTGTAAAGAGCGAGGATCAGCTCGGCAAACCGCTGACAGACGGGCAGCTCAGCTCCAGCGTCGATACGGTCATCAAAACCGGAACAGCGATCCCGTATGACCTGCAGGAGTGCGGGGGGAAAAAATATGTTTGCAGCCTGCGCGCCGTAAAAAGCGACAAAGTGGTCAACGCGGTTGTGGCAAAGCTGCAGAGCGTGGAATATATTCAATCCATTGAGAGCAGTACGCGCGCCCGGCTGGCTGAGCGCGGACTGACAGCAAAATACAAATTTGCTCAGATCATCGGAGACAGCCCCCAACTGCGCGAGGCCATACGCAAAGCAAAACGATACAGCGGGGTAGACTCCATTGTGCTGATAACCGGCGAATCCGGAACGGGAAAAGAACTGTTCGCGCAGAGTATCCACAACCACAGCCTGCGGGCAAACGGCCCGTTTGTGGCCATAAACTGTGCGACGCTGCCAACGAGCCTTCTGGAATCAGAGCTGTTTGGCTACTCAGAGGGCGCGTTTACCGGAGCCAAGCGCGGCGGTAAGGTCGGCCTGTTTGAACTGGCGCACAACGGCACCATTTTCCTGGACGAAATTGCCGAGATCGATACGCCGATGCAGGCCCAGCTGCTGCGCGTTATGGAAGAAAAACAGGTAATGCGCCTTGGCGACGATAAGATCATTCCTGTTAATGTGCGAATCATTGCGGCGACAAACAAAAATCTGCGCAAAATGGTTCAGGAAGGAAAGTTCAGGGAAGATCTGTTTTACCGCATCAATGTTCTTGAGCTGCATCTCCCGCCGGTGCGTGAACGGGAAGGCGACGCCCGAAAGCTGCTGGAGTATATGCTGGAAATATTCGCCGAAAAATTCGGCCGTCCTACCCTGAAAGTTACGCCTGAGGCCATGCGGCTTCTGACGGAATACCGATGGCCCGGGAATGTACGCGAAATGTCAAACGTTGCAGAGCGCCTTACCGTCACAAATGAAGGGGGAAAAATAGAAAGCAACGAGGTGCTTGACTTGCTTTATCAGAATTATGAAGCGCCTTCTCCGGAGGAAAACAGCCGGAAAACCAGCATTCTTGCGCCGAGCGATACGGAGATCGAACGTGTCATGGCAAAGTGCGGCGGGAACAAAACCGCAGCGGCCGCAATGCTGAATATCAGCAGACCGACATTATACAGACGATTACGCGAACTCGGAATTGAATAATAAAAGTCCGAAAAACTGTTTTTTCGGACTTTTCGGATCGTAGACAAAGCTATCGGCAGTGTATAGAGCTACATGGGGAGAGCGCGGAGAGGGGACGGGAGTCCCCTTTCGGCGTTCAATCCATGCTTATTCAGGAGTATTTTTGAATACTCCTGAATAAGTTTTTAAGGCGTCGAACTTTGTCGACACCTTAAAAAGTCCGAAAAAAACAGTTTTTCGGACTTTTTCATTAATGTTTGCCGGAACTGCCCGGGAAAAGAAGAAAAACGTAAAAATGTAATGAACTTTACGTAAAAATGTAAATATGGCCAATCGCGTATAGGGAAATGAAGGGCAGCTTACGTTGTGCAATGTGTTCATTCGGGCCAATTGGGTTTTAGGAGAAATCCACAGAACGTGGCGTAAAAAAGTTGGCATATAAATTGCTCCTATGTAAATTGTAGATTTGATCGCCATCAGATAATGGCAAAGCCGAAAATAGGAAAGGAAGCGCAAAAGGTATGATCAAAACAATTGTTATGCCAAACTGCTACATGGACTCGATCCTGATTCTGTCTGTGTCCCGCGAAATGATGAAACTGCCCACCGTACACAAGGCTGTGGTCGTTATGGCAACAGACATGAACAAGACAGTCGTAGATGAGTTCGGCGGAATGACCCCTGCGGTCAGAAACGCGGGCCCGAACGATCTGATCCTCTCGCTGGACTGCGACAGAGAGGATGTCATGAAAATGGCAGAAGAAAAGGTGAAGGAAATTGCCGGAGGAAAGTCCAGCTCCAATCAGGGTGAGGCAGAGGTGGAATACCGCAAGCTCCCCGCGGCAAAGAGCGCGATGCCCGAAGCCAATATATGCATCATCTCTCTGCCCAGTGAGTATGCGCTGGATGAGGCCAAGACGGCGCTGGCCAATGACATGAACCTGTTTATCTTCAGCGATATGGACGAGGATGAAGAGCTTGAGATCAAACAGATCGCTCATGAAAAAGGGCTGTTTGTGATGGGACCCGGCGCAGGCACCGCGGTCATCAATGGTGTTTCCCTGGGCCTGATGAGCAAGATCCGCCGCGGCAAGGTCGGAATCGTTGCCGCATCCGGTAGCGGTCTGCAGGAGGTCGCCGTGCTTGTCCACAATATGGGCGAGGGTGTCAGCCAGGCGATAGGTACCGGCGGACATGATCTGCGGGAGAAGATCGGCGGCATCATGTTCCTCCAGGCGATTGACTACTTCACAAACGATCCCGAAACGGAAGTCGTGGTCATGGTCTCCAAGCCGCCTCACCCCAGCGTGGCCAAGAAGATTTATGAAAATCTCCCGAAGAACAAGCCTTCGGTCATCTTCTTCCTCGGCGGCAACGCGGAAGAGATCAAAGCGGCCGGCGCCTATGCACCCAGGACGCTTGAAGAGGCGGCAATTATGGCCGTTGACCTGGTCAATGGCAGGATCCCGGCCGACAAGGACATAGTCGCGGAGGATAAGGCTGCTTTTGCAAAGCTGGCCGGAGAAGAGAAGGCCAGGCTGGCTCCCGCGCAGAAGTATATGCGGGGCCTGTTCTGCGGCGGTACGCACAGTGAGGAAGCGGTCACGCTCCTGCAGGAATTTGTACCAAACATGCACTCCAACATCGCCTTTGGCAAGGTCGATTTGCTCGAAGACAGATATCAGAGCCTTGAAAACTCCCTTGTTGACATGGGCGACGAAGTCTTTACCAAGGGTAAACCCCATCCCGTTATGGACCCGTCCATCCTGGTAGACCGTATGATCCAGGAAGCCCGGGATCCCGAGGTTGGTGTTATCCTCTTTGACCTTCTGTATGGTCACGCGATCCATCCGGACCCGGTTGGCGCAATTGAGGACGCATTGAAGGAAATCAAGCGTATAGAAAAAGAAGAAGGCCGCCATATCTGTGTTATCGCCTCCCTGTGCGGTACCGATATTGAACCGCAGAACGTTGCTGAACAGGCTGCGCGTCTGGAAGAGTATGGAGTCATTCTGCAGCCCAGCAATGCCAAGGCAGCACTGCTGGCCGGACTTATTGTTTCTTGATTGGGGGCAACAGTAATGGAATACAAAATGTTTAAGCAGGAACCTGCTGTTATCAATATTGGTGTAAAGCCATTTGCAGACGGAATCAAGGATCAGGGCGTAAAGGCCATCCATCTGGCGTGGAAACCGCCTGTGGACGCAAAGCTCTGCCGCATGATCAGCACGATGGAGCCCACCCTGAAGGAGAAGATCGCGAAGGCAAACGCAGAGGCTATTGACACGCTGAATGCGGCGGAAGGTCACTGGATCGGCCTGGAAAAGGCAATAAAAGCGATCCCCGGATTTAAGGAAAACATGATCATGCACTCCGGCCCTCCCATCGACTGGGATCACATGATCGGGGTCCAGAAACGCGGCGTATGCTACGGCGCGATCCATGCAGGGCTCGCGAAAACCGTTGAGGAAGCCGACGCGATGGTCAGAGCGGGCGAGATCGAGCTTGCATCCTGCAATGATATGTATGCCATCGGCGCCGCGGCCGGTATCGTTACCCACAATATGGTGGTTAACGTGACAGAAGATGTTGTCCATGGGAACAGAGCATACTGCATCCCCTTTGAGGGCAGAAACGGTCTGGGCGCCTGGGCAATGTGGAACCCCGAGATCGAGAAGAACCTTCTGGAAATTGAGGATTTCTTTGCTCCGATCGTTGACTTTGTTCTGAAAAAATACGGCGGCATCAACGTCCGCAATATTCTGGCAAAGGGCATGATGATGGGCGACGAGAGCCACACCAGACAGGCCGCCTGCGGCAATATGCTGGTCAGCGAGATCGTTCCCATGCTGCTTGACGCAGAGGAGATCCCTGTCAAGGATATGAAGCGCGTTGTCGAAATGTTTGTCGGCAATGAGCGCTGGTTCCACCCCCTGGGTATGAGCTGCTCTCTGGCATCCATGCGCAGCATCAAAGGCAAGGAATACTGCACCATCGTCACCTCTATTGCCCAGAACGGCGTGGAGACCGGTATAAAAGTGGCAGGCCTGGGCGAACAGTGGTTCAAGACGGCCGCTCCCCGTTTTGTGGGAACGCTGTTCTCCACGCAGTGGACGCTGGAGGACTCGGTCCCCTACATGGGAGACTCCACCGCGACAGAGACCTATGGTATGGGTGCATTCTCCGCTGCTGCCGCTCCTACTGTTCTCAGACTGCGTAACGGCGGCTGGCGTGAAGCAAAGGCCCAAAGCGAGGAGCTCCGCACCATCTGCGCCGGTACCAACAAGAATTTCCCGATCCCCCTGCTGGACTTCACCGGACCGGGCATGGGTATTGATATTATGAAGGTTGTTGAAACCGGCATCACCCCGATCTGCCACGGCGGTATCGTCAACAAGACCGGCGGCCAGATCGGCGCAGGTGCGGCCCGTTTTGGTACGGAACACTATGTCAAGGCCGCATACGCATTCCTTGATAAATACGGCAAATAACCAGGAAGAGCTGTTCCGGAAGACATGTTGTAATAATTTGCTGCAAACCCGGCAAAAAAAGATAGAAAGGACGGTGATCCCGGTTTGAAAGTTTTTTCCAAGATCTTGGACATCATCCAAGTGGTTTTCAAGTGGATTATGATTGCGGCAATGTTCATTTTTACCGTCGTGATCATAGTCTCGGTCTTCTGCCGCTATGTTCTGGCCAACTCCCTTACCTGGTCTGAACAGGTGTCGCGCTTCCTCTTTGTGTGGATGATCATGCTGGGCATACCAATTTTGTATCGCACCAAGCTTGCGACAAATCTTGATCTGGTAATTGAGCACTTTCCTCCCGTTCTGCAGGCGGTAACAGCCATTGTTATGGATCTCATCGTTGGCGCGTTTGCTGTCTATTTCGGATACGGCGGACTCAGATACACGATCAAGGCGGGAGCAAACATTTTCCAGGGGCTCAATATTCCAACCGGATACATCTATGCCTCTGAGATCGCGTGCGGTGGGATGCTGCTGCTTTGCGCAATTGAAAGTGCTGTCTATCGGGTGATTCATCTCGTGAAAAAGGATAAAGGAAAGGAGGCCCCGTCCGCATGATGCTCGCAATGCTCATCATCCTGTTCTTCGTATTCATGATATTGGGCATGCCCATTGCCTTTACCATGGGCGCCTCCGCAGCCTTTACCTTTCTGTATGCCGGGATCGATCCGATGGTCATGGCACAGCGCACATTTACTGCGACGAACTCCTTCGCGCTTATGGCGATCCCGCTGTTCATGCTGGCCGGAAACCTGATGGAGCGCGTCGGTATCACGGAGGAACTGATCGACTTCTGCGACAAATGCGTGGGCCACATCAGAGGCGGTCTTGCGCAGACGACCTGCCTGACCGGCATACTGATGGCGGCCATGTGCGGCTCCAACAACGCGTCGGCGTCTGCTATCGGCTCCATGATGATCCCCGGATTGCGCAAAGAAGGCTATGACGATGGCTTCTCCTGCTCGCTGATCGCGGCGTCTGGTAACCTGGGCCCAATTATTCCGCCCAGCATAATCATGATCATTTATGCCAGTGCCACAAACATGCCGATCAACCGTCTGTTTATGTCGGGCATGGTTCCCGGTATACTGATGGGTGTTGGATTCATGGTGTATTGCAACCTCCACGCCAAAAAGATCGGAATGGTAGCCAAGCCCAGAGCCAAAGCCAAAGAGGTCTGGAACGCATTTGTAAAGGCCTTTTTCGCACTGCTGACGCCGGTCATTATCCTTGTGGGTATCATGAGCGGTATGTTCACGGCTACTGAGTCCGGCGCTATTGCGGTCCTCTACAGCGCGGTTTACGGTATTGTACGCAAGCGCCTCAAACTGAAGGATCTGTTTGACAGCCTTTACCAGGCCGCAATATCCACGCTTGGGCCCATGATCGTTATCTGCTTTGCGGCTTCGTTCTCCTATCTCCTGACCTACTGTGATTTCGCGGAGATCATGGTCAACTTCATCATCTCGATCAGCACCAATCCCTATATTGTCATGCTGCTGATCATGCTGTTGATTATGATCCTTGGCATGTTTGTTGAGGTTACCGCGGCACTGATCATGATGATCCCCATGTTTACCGCCCTTGTGAACCTGCTCGGTTATGATCCGCTCTACTTTGCGATCGTGGTCATCATCACCTTCTGCATTGGCGCGATCACACCGCCTGTGGGTATCACGCTGTATGTATCCTGCGGTATTGCAAAACTTCCGCTTAAGGACGCAATAAAGCCCATATGGCCCTTTGTGTTCATTATGCTCGGCGTAACGATTCTGATCGTATTTGTCCCCGGTGTTGCGACCCTGCTTCCAAACCTGTTGGGTTTGTAAATTTACGCATCATTTACTGTTAAATAATCAAAGGAGGAAACACAAATGAAAAAATTCATCGCGCTGATCCTTGCCATGCTTATGGTCCTGGCCCTCTGTGCATGCGGCACCACCGCTGCACCCGCAGAGAAGGGGAATGAACCGGCAGCTTCCGAGCCTTCCGGATCTGAAGACGCCGCTGTCGAGACTGTTGAGCTGAAGCTTGGCCATCCCCTTGCCCCCACCAGCAGCCAGCACATCTACCTGCAGAAGTGGGCTGATCTTGTTTACGAGCAGTCCAACGGCAAGTACAAGATCACCATTTACCCCAGCTCTCAGTTCGGCGAGGCCCGCGAACTGGTTGAATCCCTGTCCATGGGCGTTTACGACCTGGCCTGGTGCGATACCGCAGTTATGGACTTCCTCGTTCCCGAGATCAACCTGATCAACATGCCCTTCTTCTTCGACAGCTATGAGCAGCTCTGGACGGCTCTGGACGGCGCGGCCGGCGCGGAGCTTGCAAAGGATATTGAGGAAGGCGCCAATATCCATCCTCTGACCTTCTTCAGCCTTGGCGCTCGTCAGATCTTCTCCAACAGAGAGCCTGTTACAAGCCTCGAAAGCATCAAGAACCTGAAGTTCCGCGTCCCTGAGCTGGACCTGTGGATCAACACCTTTAAGACGCTCGGCATGAACCCCACCCCGGTCGCATGGTCTGAACTGTACAATGCTCTTGCAACCGGTGTTGTCGATGGCGGCTGCGCCAACTGGGAGTACATTTCTCAGCAGAAGTTCTACAGCGAAGCGCCTTACATCCTGGAGTCCAACCACTTCTTCCAGTGCGGTGTGCCTTCCTTTAACCTGGATTTCTGGAACAGCCTGTCCGAGGAAGATCAGCAGATGTTCACTGATACCTGCGCACAGGTTGCGGCTGAGCAGCGCAAGGACGTTCAGGACAAGGACGCTGATTACAAGGCCGCAGTTATTGCTGACGGCGCAACTGTGACTCCGATGTCTGAGTTCGCGGATACCGAGGAAGTCTACAAGAGATATTCTGAGGGCCTGTGGAAGGATATCGTTGCAGCGGCAGACGCCGATGATCTGTACCAGATCATGCTTGAGGCAACCGGCCGCGCCTGATCACGGGAGACTTTGTTCAGAAGCAGCAAAACATAATCACGAAAATGAGGCCGGGGCACTCTCCGGCCTCAGAGCCTGTTCATAATAGCATCCCGCAGAGCGACTGGGGATGAGTTTGCCCAATAGGGGAGAACGGAGAGTTCCATGAAGTTTTCTACCGCAAAAAAAGTTATGCTTGTGCTATTGCTTGCGGCGTTTTCTATCGCGGCCGTGGGCACACTGTGTATTGAAAAAGGCAGCAGCCTTTACAATATTGCGCTTACCGGCGTGATAATCCTTACGGCGGCCGGGCTCTCCGTGGGCGCGATCTGGAGCAAGTGTCCACACTGTGGCCGGCGGCTTTTCTTTAAAATGTTAAAATGGAAAAAGTGCCCGGAATGCGGGCACCCTCTGAAGTGATTCAACGCAATTCTCTTACAGGAGGTAAGTGATCATGTATATTCTGGTAAGCAATGTGGGCAGTACATCGCTTAAATTCAAGCTTTTCGAGATGCCGCAGGAGAGACTTCTCTGCGAGTCCAAGATCGAGCGTGTCGGAAGCGATGATGCAATATATTATTATAAAAATACGGAGAGCGGGCTGGAGGAAAGAAAGAACGATTGTTCGATCCCGTGCTACTCCGACGGTATCAGGATGTTTCTCTCCTCATTGACCGAAGGTGAGGGAGCGGTTCCCGAGGACGCGAGAAAAATTGAGGCTGTGGGCTTCAAAACGGTGTTGGCCAAGGGCTTCTATGGTGTGCATGAGCTGACCGAACAGGTCCTTGAAGCAATGAGAGAATATCTTTTTGTTGCTCCGGCACACAACGCCCCGTATCTTGAAGCGATCGGTCAGTTTAAGCAGGTCCTGCCCGGGGCCAAGATGGTTGGCGTATTTGAAACGGCTTTCCATAAGACGATCCCCCTGGAACGGAGAATTTACTCCCTTCCGTATGAGTGGTATGAAAAATACGGGATCATGCGCATGGGCTACCATGGTTCATCCCACTCCTATATCGCCAAGCAGGTCAAAGAACGCCGGATCATCTCCTGCCACCTGGGCGGAAGCTGCTCGCTGTGCGCCATAAAAGACGGACAGAGCGTGGATACAAGTTTTGGCTTCTCGCTTCAGACAGGTATACCTCATGCAAACCGCGCCGGAGACTTTGACCCGTATATCATCCCGTTTCTTAAAAATGAGGGCCTGACAGAGGAAGAGATTCTCCAGGCTGTGGCGAAAAACGGCGGTTTGCTTGGCGTATCCGGCGTCAGTAATGATCTTCGCAAGGTGCAGGAGGCCGCGGAAAACGGCAACAAGCGCGCAGAGCTCGCCATAGATATGCTTGCGGTGTCAATTATCCGCTACATCGGCTCTTTTTACGCGGAGCTTGGCGGTCTGGATGCCCTTGTATTTACCGGCGGCATCGGCGAAAACTCCAACCTGCTTCGCGAAAAGATCTGCCTGCCCCTTGCGCATATGGGTGTCGTCCTCGACAGAGAAGCGAACAAGATGTGCCGCGGCCATGGAATGATCTCTGCGACTGATTCCCCGGTGAAGATCCTTGTCGTTGCCGCCAATGAGGAGATCGGCGTGGCACGGCAGACCTATGACTGCGTACTCGGCCAGTGATCCAATACAGGAGGAAAATAATGGTAAATTACAATAAACTTACCCCGGCGCTGGCGGAAGAGCTGGGCGGGCTGCTGGGGGAAAAGCGTTTTCAATATGGGGACGCCGTGAAGGAAGCCTATTCCCACGACGAGATGCCCATTTACGGCAGGTTTATGCCGGAGGCGGTGTGCCTGGTGGAGAGTACCGAAGAGGTCTCCGCCATCATGAAGCTCTGTCATGAAAACAGGATCCCGGTGACAGTCCGGGGCGCGGGCACCGGCCTTGTGGGCGGCTGCGTGCCCATCCACGGCGGCATCGTGCTCAGCACCGAGCGGATGAATAAGATCCTCGCCTATGACATGAACAATCTGGTGGTACATACCCAGCCCGGCGTGCTGCTCTGCGATCTGGCGGCGGACGCTCTGGCCCACGGCCTGATGTACCCGCCTGACCCCGGTGAAAAGACGGCCACCGTGGGCGGCAATGTGTCGACCAACGCCGGCGGTATGCGGGCGGTGAAATACGGCGTGACGAGAGACTATGTGCTGGCCATGACCGTGGTGCTGCCCAACGGCGAAGTGATGAAGCTGGGCAAGACCGTCTGCAAGACCAGCTCCGGCTACAGCCTGCTCCATCTGATGATCGGCTCCGAGGGAACCCTGGGCATCATTACGGAGCTGACCCTGAAGCTGATCCCCAAGCCCGTGATGGACGTGAGCCTGATCCTGCCCTTCCAGGACATTGCCACCGCCATCGCCTCTGTACCGGCCATCAAGCTTGCCAATCTGGACCCTCAGTCCATTGAATTTATGGAGCGGGATATCGTAGACTCCTCCGCCGCCTATACCGGCAACGCCGTGTTTCCCACGGCGGTCAACGGACACAGCGTGGGAGCCTACATTCTGGTGACCCTGGTGGGCGACAGCGAGGCGGAGCTGACCTTGAAAATGGACCGTCTGGGCCAGGTGGCGGAGCAGACCGGGGCCTATGACGTGCTGGTGGTCTGGACGGACGGACTGAAAAAGGATGTATGGGCCGCCAGAAGTGCTTTCCTCACCGTCATCGAGGCGGAGACCAGACTGCTGGACGAGATGGACGTGGTGGTGCCCGTGGACCGGATCGCCGAATTTTTAGTGTACAGCCACGATGTGGCGGAGGAATACGGCGTTTGCCTGCGCTCCTTCGGCCACGCCGGGGACGGCAACCTGCATATCTACTGCTGCGCCAACGACATGGACGAGGCGGAGTTCAAGGGCCGGGTCAAGGCCATTATGGACAAGTGCTATGCCAAATGCACGGAGTTTGAGGGCCAGGTCTCCGGCGAGCACTCCATCGGCCACGCGAAGAAGGCGTACCTGCGGGAATCCGTGGGCGAGACGGCCTACGGCCTGATGGGCGCCATCAAGAAAGCCTTTGACCCGGACGGGATATTGAATCCCGGCAAGGTCTGCAACTGAGGAGGTGGGGACATGCTGAATATTCTGGTATGCGTAAAGCAGGTGCCGGATGTGAACCTGGTGAAGATCGACCCGGTCACCGGCAGCCTGATCCGTAAGGGCGTGCCCGCCATTCTGAATCCGCTGGACGCCAATGCCCTGGAGGCGGCGGTGCAGATGAAAGAGCAGCACGGCGGCACCGTTACCTGCATCACCATGGGGCCGGACCAGGCGGAAGAGGCCCTGCGGGAGTGCCTGGCCGCCGGGGCGGACAAAGCGGTGCTGCTGTCCGACCGGGCCTTTGCCAACGCGGACACCCTGGCCACCAGCTATGTGATCGCCTCAGCGGCAAAGCTGCTGGGAAAATTTGACCTGATCTTCTGCGGCAAGGAGTCTCTGGATGGGGCCACCGGTCAGATGGCCTCCCAGCTGGCGGAGCGCTTTGACGCCTCCCAGCTCAGCTGTACGGAGGAGATCCTCTCCCTGGATGAGGCAAAAAAGACCATCACCGCCCGGCGGGAGCTGGAGAAGGGCGTGGAGACGGCCCAGGCGCAGCTGCCCTGCCTGCTGACGGTGGAAAAGACCAATTATCATCCCCGCATCCCCAATCTGAAAAGCTGGAAGGCCAGCCGGACAGCGGAGATCCTCAGATACAATTCCCAAACCATTCCCGGGCTTGACCCGGCGCAGATCGGCGACCCGGGTTCGCCCACCAAGGTGCCCCGGACCTATCCGCCGGAGGCGGGCAGCAAGGGCGTCATGATCGACGAGGGCAGCCTGGACAAGAGCGTGGAGAAGCTGGCCGGACTCATCAGGGAGGTGCTGTAATGAAAAACAAGAGTGAATACAGGGACATGTGGGTTTTCATCCAGCACGACGGCAAGACCGTTGAGCCGGTGTCCCTGGAGCTGTGCTGCGAGACGCGGAAGCTCTGCGACGCGGCAGAGGAGAAGCTGGCGGCAGTGATCGTGGGTGAGCTTTCTGAGGAAGAGCTGGACAAGGTGCTGGACTGCGGTGTGGACAAGCTGATCCGGGTCAGCGGCACGGGCTATGATTATCTCAATGTGGACGCCTATGCCAATCTTTTCACCGTGCTGTGCCGGAAGTACGCGCCCAGCGCCGTGATGGTGGGCGGCACCATCTTTGGCCGGGACTTTGCGCCCCGCTTTGCCTGCCGTCTGCCCACCGGCTGCACCAGTGACGCAACCGAGCTGGTATACGATGCCAACACCGGGGATATTGAGTTTGTGGAGCCTGCGGTGGGCGGCAAGATGATGGCCGTCATTACCGTTCCCGTGATGCGGCCTCAGGTGGGCACCATCCGGCCGGGCACCTTTAAGTACGCCCCCACCGGAAAGCGGGAATGGAGCGTAATTGAAGAGACCGTGGATTTCCCGGTGGAGAACATCCGTACCCGCATTCTGGACTTCCTCCAGGAGGAGACGGACGAGAGTCTGAACATCGCCGACGCGGAGGTGATCGTCTGCGTGGGCAACGGCCTGAAGGGGGCGGACGCGCTGCCCCGGTACCGGGCTCTGGCGGAGAAGCTGGGAGGCAAGCTGGCCTGTTCCCGGCCGGTGTTTGACCGGGGGCTGCTGCCCTACAAGCTGGTGGTGGGCCAGTCCGGCGTGGTGGTAAAGCCAAAAGTCTATCTGGCCTTCGGCGTTTCCGGCGCCATCAACCACGTCACAGGCTTTACCGATTCCGACCTGGTCATCGCCGTCAATTCCGATCCGGACGCGCCCATTTTCAACTACTGTGACTACGGCCTGGTAGGGGATATGGACGAGGTCTGCGAAATGATGCTTGACAGATCGTGAGGTTGGGTCGATGGTACACATTCCTTACGGAAACACACAGATAGACTTTGATGAAAAAGATGCCGCAGTGCTGACAAGTTCCATTGGCGAGTTGAAGGCTGTGGGCAGCGGCAGCGACATTGTTCGTGAGGCGATGGAGCACCCCATTGACAGTCCCCGGCTCTCAGAACTGTCGAAGGGCAAGAAAAACTGCGTCATTATTATTTCCGACCATACCCGCCCGGTGCCGAGCCGTGACATTATTCCCAACATGCTGCGGGAGCTGCGGGAGGGCAGCCCAGACATTGAAGTAACGCTTCTTGTGGCAACCGGATTCCACCGGCCCACCTCCACAGCGGAACTTGAGGCAAAGCTGGGGCGGAAGATCATGGAAGAGTGCAGGATCGTTGTCCATGACTGCCGGGACGAGGCTTCGAACGTACAGATCGGCGTGCTGCCCTCCGGCGCACCCTGCGTTATTGACCGGCTTGCGGCGGAAACCGATCTGCTGATCGCCGAGGGATTTATTGAGCCCCATTTCTTCGCTGGCTTTTCCGGCGGACGCAAAAGCGTTTTGCCCGGCGTATCTGACCAGGTTACTGTTTTGGGTAACCACTGCTCAAAGTTTATTGACAGTGCGTTCTCCCGCACCGGTATACTTGACGGCAACCCGATCCACACCGATATGCTCGCCGCGGCCAAAATGGCAAAGCTTGCGTATATCGTCAATGTCGTCATAGACGAGGAGAAGAAAACCGTTGCGGCCTTTGCCGGAAACTATGAGACTGCGCACAGGAAAGGCTGCGATTTTCTCCTTGGCTATTGTCAGGTCAAACCGCAATGGGCGGACATTGTGATCACTTCCAACGGCGGAGCACCCTTGGACCAGAACCTGTATCAGTGCGTCAAGAGCATGACCGCCGCGGAGGCAAGCTGCAACGAGGGCGGCGTGATCATCATCTGCGCCGAGTGTGCCGATGGACACGGCGGCGAGGGATTCTATCATTCTCTTAAAGACTGCGAAAGCGCCGGCGAGCTGTATGCGCAGTTTATGGCGACTCCCCAGGACAAAACTTTGCCTGACCAGTGGGAGAGCCAGATCCTGGCCCGCATACTGATCCACCACAGGGTTATTTTCGTATCACGGCCTGAGATGAAGGACATCATTGAGGACATGAAGATGTTTTACGCCAGCTCACTCGACGAGGCGGTCAACATGGCGAAAGACCAGGGAAAGAGGAGCATGACCGTTATACCAAACGGCATCTCTGTGATTGTACGCGACTGATTTTTGACAAAACCTTATATCCGGCCTGCCGGGTATAAGGTTTTGCCTTGTCTGTAAACAGCCAACGCAAAAGGCTTCCCGCCTCAAGCCGGTAATTCCGACCGGCTCAGGACGGGAAGCCTTTTTTGCCAGCGCTTTTGCCTGGCTCGAAGATGGTATTGCCTTGTGGGGAAGGCAGCTTGTTTGGCCTGCCCGGAGGTGAGCGGAATTTCGACAACTGAATTTCCACCTGACGCGCCCTTAACTGAAAATTCGCATAAAAATAATATAATCAGGAGATTTTTGCAGCAAAAAGCTTATAATGCGCCGAAAAAGTTTCAGACAGGCAGAGGGCAGAAAATTTGTTTAATGTACGGTTCGACAGTTTTAAAATATGCTAAACTGAGCGCAGTGAGACGGCGCCGAAGACTAAAGCTGCAGCTTCCTTGCCGGGGAATTACCCAGCTTCCGCGGTCCATGCGCAGGACCGGCGGAGATCCGTTTATGGGAGACTGGTATGGGTATCGGCTGCCCCGCGGGGGATAAAACGCGGCGAAAGCGACGGAATGGATTTTATGCCGGCCATTGAACGGGCCGGCATAGAAAATAGAACATTTAAAATGAGGTGTATTATGGGAATGTTATGTCACGGCTGCCTTGCAGCAGTTCTGTTGAAGAATCAGGAACCCTTGGTTTTTGAAACAGACCTTGACAATGAACTTGAATTGACGCTGGACGTGGATGAGGACTATTTCCGCGGCGTGAAGAGCATCAGTGAATTGAAAACCGCCATCAGCAACGCGTTCATTTCGGAGGAATACCCGGAATGTGGCTTTGAGATCTTTATTGAGGATCTGGGCGACATCAGCAGCTATAAATGCCTGATGGAGAAGCTGGACGAGTGCGGGATGGAGGACATTTCCGGTATTATCCTGATGACCGACACCGATGGCGATACCCGCGAGTACCGGTGGTACAAGTATGCGCTGACGCCCTATTCCTGCACAAGCGGCCGCTTTGAAAGAGAGAGCAACGTCTCCGCGTCAAGAGAGTGGTATTTAAATGAGGAGAAAATCCTTCTCTCTGAGTAAACGCTGAAAGACGCCGCGGGGGAAAGCATTCTCAAAAAAACATATTGACAAGTTTCGATATGTTGTGTATAATCAGGACACATCGAAGAAAGACGATTTGAGGTGAGGGCATGGGGTCTGAATACGCGGAAACGGCAAGGGTGTTCAAAGCCTTCTGCGATGAAAACCGGCTGCAGATTCTGGCGCTCCTGAGAAGCGGCGAAAAATGCGCCTGCAAGCTTTTAGAGGAGCTGCAGATCGGGCAGTCCACCCTCTCCCACCACATGAAGATCCTCTGCGACGCCGGCGTGGTCCAGGGCCGCAAAGAGGGGAAGTGGGTCCACTATTCCCTTGACCCGGCGGGAGCCGCAAGGGCAAAGCAACTGCTGGAACAGCAGCTCACACTGAACACTCCCGGCGGGCAGGATAAGGGGCCGTGCTGCGGCGGCAAGTAAAGAAAAAAGCCATCTTTGCAGATGGCTTTTGATCAGGAAAATACTTCGATACTTTTCAATTTGTCGATTTGATAGGGGAGAATAGGATGAACATTTTCCGTTTGGTCTGGGATTTTATCCAGAATCAGGTGCTGGGCATGAAATGGCTCAACGAATTGATCGGCAGGGGACTTGCGGCTTTGGGGCTGGACACCGCCGGGAGAGTGGGCGGCAGCATACGGTTTTTTCTCTATGACACCGTCAAGATCATGGTTTTGCTGGGCGTCCTCATCCTTGTTATTTCCTATATCCAGAGCTTCTTCCCGCCGGAGCGGACGAAACGGATCCTGGGCCGGTTCCGGGGCCTGGGCGCAAACTGCGTGGCGGCTCTGCTGGGCACGGTGACGCCCTTCTGCTCCTGCTCGTCCATCCCGCTGTTTATCGGCTTTACCAGCGCGGGGCTGCCCCTGGGCGTGACCTTTTCTTTTCTGATCTCCTCGCCCATGGTGGACCTGGGGAGCCTGGTGCTGCTGATGAGCATCTTTGGCTGGAAGGTGGCCGTGATCTATGTGGTGCTGGGTCTGGTGATCGCGGTGGCCGGAGGTACGCTCATTGAAAAGCTCCATCTGGAAAATCAGGTGGAGGAATATATCCGTAACGGCAAAGCCATAGACATTCCCCAGGAAGAGCTGCACTTCAAAGAGCGCATCCGGTATGCCTGGGGCCAGGTGTGCACCACGGCCAGGAAGGTGTTCCCCTATGTGCTGATCGGCGTGGGCATCGGCGCGATCATCCACAACTGGATCCCGGAGGATTGGATCGTGAAGCTCCTGGGCACCGGCAACCCCTTCGGCGTGATTCTGGCAACCATAGCCGGTGTGCCCATGTATGCGGATATTTTCGGCACTATCCCCATTGCGGAGGCTCTGCTGGCCAAGGGAGCCCGGCTGGGCGTGGTTCTGTCCTTTATGATGGGCGTCACCACGCTGTCCCTGCCCTCCATCATCATGCTGCGCAAGGCGGTAAAGCCCAGGCTGCTGAGCATTTTCGTCGGGGTCTGCACCGCCGGCATCATCATCGTCGGTTATTTTTTCAATGCAATTCAAATATTTATTCTTTAAAATCAGGAGGAAAAATCAATGGCACTGTTCAATCTGGGAAAGAAAAACGAAGAGAAGAAAACGGAGAGCTGCTGCTGCGGCTCCGGGGCAACGGCAGAGGAAGCGGCTTCCTGCTGCTGCGGCGCTCCGGTGGAGGGCATCTGCTGCGTCAAGGTTCTGGGCGCAGGCTGCAAGTCCTGCCATGAGCTGTACGAAAACGCGCAGGCTGCGGTCAAGGCCCTGGGCCTGCCCATTGAGGTGGAGTACATCACCGATATGGAGAAGGTCATGGCCTACGGCGTAATGCGTATGCCGGCCCTTGTGGTCAACGAGCAGGTGGTCTCCATGGGTCAGGTGCTGAAAGCCGCCGAGGTGGAAAAGCTGCTGCGCAAGCTGGTGGATTAAAAAAAGCAGAAAAAGCGGGGGGCATTTACCTTTGAAATGCCTCCCGCTTATCTGCGTATTCAAAGCTGGCATTCTCGTCTGTATGGGCAAACAGAAGGGTCTCGCCGGACCAGAAGCAGTAGCGCATCTTTGCGCGCAGGCTCTCCCGGATGCTGCGGTCCATGCGGCCCGCGCTGGGCGCCCGCAGGGGGCAGGCCTGCCCCTCCAGCAGCTCCGCTGTCAGGCGGTATTTTCCCTGGCGGATCACCGCGCCGGTATCTGACCATTGCTCTATACGAACGCCCCGGTAAGTGGCCAGCCGGTATTCCCGTCCCCGGCAGATCACCGCGCAGATACAGCCGGTAAAGCGCCCGACCGGCAGGGGAATATCGGCGATGGAGAGCATCAGACTGCCGCCGGGCCAGACGCATTGGGTCCAGAGGTAGGCGCTGGGGAAGGAGCGGCCCCGGTCGCTCTCAATGTATCCTAAGCCACCGGTGAAATCCATATTCTCACCGTTTAAAGTCAGGCTTCCCGCCAGCGTGTGCCCCATGCTGAAAACGCCGTGGGAACATTCCATCCCGGGGAGAAAACGAAAGGGGCCCATGATGTCTGACTGCAGGGGCGTGAAGGGCCCGTAACGCAGAGCGCCGTGAAGGGACAGACCTTCCTGCTCAATGTCAAGCTGTATGCCTGCGCGGGAAAAGGCGTTTTGCCCCAGCCGGATCTGAAGGGGCTTTTCGGCGGCATGAAATTTCGAAGCGGGATATTCCAGCCACCAGCTTTGCCCCTCCGCAATGACCTGGAGAGAGGCGCTGCGCCGCCCGGCGGAGTCAGTATGCATTGCCGGGATCAGGGCGAGAGCGCGGCCCGTTTTGGTCTGGTGCTTAAAATACCAGCCTTCAAAATAAGGGCCGCGCTTTCCGGCAGGGAGAGGATTTTTCAGCATATGCGAGTCTTATACGTCGTCATTCGGGATGGACTTCTTTTTGGCGTTTCGGTTCTGGTTCTGGTTTTCGCACGTCAAAGGGGTCTGACCCTTTGCTTTTTCCTTCCGGACATCTTTCGGGTCCGGCTGACTGTCCTTCGGCATACTTTCGCCTCCACCATGATATGGTTTTCTGTTTTGTAATCATAATATGTGTACTGCAAACAATTTTTATACTATTCTACGATAAAACGCTTTAGATTTTTAGCGAGGCAAAATTGTGTCAGCCGAGGCGCTTTCCGCAGCGAATAATGGAAATATATTTGCAAGGAAAGCAACGAAGGTTGGCGCAATTCTGACCGCTAAAAAATAAATGGTTTTATTGAAGAATAGTATTATACAGCGGCACGGCAGAAAGAAGGATCCCCCGGCCCATGCAGGATAATGCACGGGCCGGGGGATCGGCATATGAAAAACAGTTATACCTTCCGGCAGGTGAAAAGGATCACCTGGCGGTCTTTTGCGATCTGAGTCAGCAGCTCCATGGCCTGGGCCTGCCGGGTCTCATCCAGATTTACAAGGGCGTCGTCAATGATGAGCGGGCAGGGCTCGCCCTCGGGCAGGGCCAGCTCGCACACCGCAAGACGCACGGCCAGATACATCAGATCAAGGGTCCCGGCGCTGAGATACTCAGACTCCCGGGCCACCGCGTCGCCGGAGGTACGGGTCAGGGCGGAGAAATCCCGG